>ERZ1047472.41-NODE-41-length-119474-cov-17.874383_pt1 | contig 119474 bp, 102 predicted proteins | sample MGYA00383095_ERZ1047472 | MGnify/ENA primary metagenome ERZ1047472 (study PRJEB29581, sample SAMEA5548365) | metagenome | biome: marine; feature: coastal; material: water | depth 1 m | study: Short-term variability in the microbial, nano- and picoplankton... | reverse complement strand
AAAATCCCCAAAAATAAATTATTATTCTTGAGGATAATCGTGACCCAAACATACAATAGTTCGGACTTTTTGAGTGGAATTAGTGATATGTACTCAAAAAAATATTCCCAGAAATAAAAAATTATTCTTGGGAATAAAAAGTGACCCAAACTTACGAATGTTCGAACTTTATTAAAAGTTTGTATTCTACCAATACATTCTAAACATAAGATTTGGTGTAATCCCGATAGATAACTTCTCTATTATCTCAATTGGATCGTTTATACTATTATTTCCTCTATATTCTTTACTAATTAAGTTTTTTCTATTATAAATATTTCTAATTGATAATCCAATTTTACCTCGCAGTTTATTGTGCTTAGACATTTTAAAATTATAGGTTGAAGACAAGTCAAGACGATGATAAATAGGTAATTCGCTAGTATTAATACCATCATTAAATTCTAACGCATCGCTGCTATCTTTTGCAATAGTAAAAGGTTTTCCCGTTTGCCATTTCCAACCTAATGCAAATTGAAAACCGTCTAATTTATAACTCAAAGCCGCTGACACAGAATGTGTAACATTAGATTTTGAAGTAAAATCTTTATTGTTATTTAAATTTTCGAATCTACTTTGTGATTGATTTAAAGAATAACTTAGCCATGAGTTAAAGCCATTAAATTGTTTTTGCGCAAAAACATCTAATCCCATAATATTCCGCTGACCAATATTAAAACTACTATTATCAGGATTTAAAAATCCAAGCGATAAGGCAGTGATATTATTTAATTTTTTATGATAAGCATCTATATCAATACTTAATCCTTTTTTGATATAAATAAATCCTGCAGAAACTTGCCGACTGTTAATAATGGGAAACGCATTACCATCTGCTAATCTCCACAATCTGTTTTCTAATGAAAGATCGCTTAATATGGTTTCATCAATCTCACTAATAATTTGGTTTTTAATTTCGGCAGATCCCTTGGCTAAATAAGAAATTAATGCGACTAAAATTGTAAATCCTAAAAATGTTAATATTTGCATAAATTAATTTTTAAGAAACTTTAATGATTTTGAATTATTGATTTTTAAGACATAAATACCAACTTGTAATTCAGAAACATTAATAGTTTTAGAAAGTTTAAAAATTTCATCAATATTTTTAATTAATTTACCTGTAATGTCATAAATTTTAATTGATTTTAGAATATCTTTAGATGATTTCACGGTAATTAATTGATTACTAGGACTTGGAAATATAGAAAGCAATTGATTGTTTTCAATTTCTAAACTTTCTATATTTAATGTACTGTTATCAATAAAAGCATCCATAGCTATGGATGGACTACCATCTTGATCCCAAGCTCCTTTTGAATATGAAGTGAACGGACTTCTGGCTATTGGTTCCCAATAAAAAACACCATGCCCATTTGCTTGTCTTGTTTTTTCTATCATATATGTTAAAAATTGATAAGAAATGTCAGGTTTACTATTAGAAAAACCAACTTCAACCATCATTACATCTTTGTTATAACGCGTTTTTAAATCTATCATATTATCATAAGTATCATCAACCATAGAAAGCCAATTAGTTTCATTTGGGTATAATGACATACCAATAATATCAAATCTATTAAATTCAAATTCATTGTTTAAAAGGCCATCAATATTCCACCTAAACAACGAATTATTATTACCACTTGCAATATGTAAAATTGTTTTAATAGCACTATTATATGTTTTTACTGCATTTGAACCTGAATTTAAAAACTTTGCATAATTACTAAAACCTCCAGCTGAAGCTTGGCCTGTTGTCCAAAGCATTCCATCATTTGTTTCATTTCCAATTTGAACCCATTTTGGTGTAATTCCTTCATTGCTTAATGCTGTCAAAATATCTGTAGTATGGCTTGCTACAGCAGTTTCTAATTGAGCAACAGTATAACCAGTCCAAGCTGATGGCTTGTTTTGTTGTCCAGGATCTGCCCACCAATCACTATAATGAATACAAACCATTATGTCCATATTTTGTGCATCGGCTAATATTGCTTTGTCAACAAAATCATCAATATCACACCACCCATTTGCTCCAGAAACACTAGGATCTACCCAAACGCGTAATCTTACAGCATCTAAGTCATATTCTTTTAAAAGAGGTATTAACTCATTTGTGTTTCCGTCATTGTCTTTCCAAGTGTAACCTTGGTCTTCCATTTCTGTCATCCAACTTACATCTGCTCCTTTTGATATTGGATTTGTACTAAAAACAAAACCACTTGTATCCTGTAATATTAATGCAGGTGTATTCCAATAGCCAGCCCAAGCATTTTCAGTCCATCCGCCACTTGCATATAAAATGGCTTTTACTTGGTAATAATGCCCTGTTGGTAAGTCAGATGTTAATTCATTACTGCTACTTATAAAGAATTCAACTGAATTTTGAATATTATTTCCTGCTTGTTGGTTTGTTAAAGTAGTTTCTGCAACAGTGCTTTGATAAGAATTACTACTATCTAAAATTTCTAATCCTATATAAATATGATTACCCACAGATCCAGTTTCACTAGAGTAGCTATAATTTACAGTAATATTACCGCCAACTAATGGATTTACTTCAACGGGGTTATTTATAAGTGATATAACTTCTATGGATTGAGAAATTAACACATTCGTAAAAAGAAAAGACATTAATAATATGAAGTAGACAACTTTATTTATATTCATTTTTATTTTATTTTAAATTGTTAATGTCTAATATATTTATCAAACACATTTATAACCGTTAAAACATCCCCGTCTTCATTAAAAAATGTTCTATGAGAAAAACCTTTGTTTGGGGCAGCGGGTTCCCACCAAAAGATTCCTTTTCCTTTATTGTTTGGAATATTTAAGATAATGTTATGAACCACTTCTAAAAATTCTTTTTGCCCTTCGGGAGATTCAGGAAAGGGCGCAGGTTTATCGATGTATTCAGCGGGACTATAATTGTATGCCGTTTCTACTAAAACAATATCCTTTTTATATTCTAAAGCAGTAAAATTTAAACATTCCCTTAAATTTAATAAACTACCGTGCCACCAAGGATAATATGATTGACCAATTACATCATATTTAATATTATAAGTATGTAATTTATCAAAAAAGTATTTCGTAAAATCTTTATCACCTCCTTTATCTATATGAATCATAATTTTTGGTAAAATACTTTTACCAATACTTGCGTAAACTCCATTTATACCTGCATTAATTAGTGCAGCAAAATTATCCCAATTTTCTGGTAATTTTCCATAAGGCCATATCATACCGTTGCTAATTTCATTTCCAATCTGAACCATGTCTGGATATACATTTGCTTCACGAAAAGCTATCATAGATTCTTTAGTGTATTCAAAGACCAATTGCTCTACTTCTTTTTGAGTTTTATCTTGCCATAATTTAGGGGGATATTGTTTTGCTGGATCTGCCCAAGTATCTGAATAATGATAATCTAACAAAAGTTTAAACCCTTTCATTTTGGCTTCTTTTGCGAGTTGAATTGTATAATCCAAATCATTTGGCAATAGATACTCCCCTATATCAGGGTTGTGAAACAATCGTAATCTTACCCAATTATACCCATGGTCTTTAAAAATTTGCAATACTTTCTTGGGTCTATTATGTTCTTTAAAAACAAACTTTTTATCTTCAGCTTCTTTTGCAAATGATAAATCTGCTCCAATCATATACTGTTGAGCATTAGCGAAAATTGAGCTAGATACAATAATAAAGGCGAAGATATTTTGATTAAAACGATTCATATGTTTACTTATTTGAAATCATCAAAGCCAATTCATTAGAAATTGCAGTTACTTTTATATCCTTTAGGTTCTTAGTATTTGTTTTTAATAATATTGATGCAACTCCAGCTTCAACTATAACAGGATTTTCTCCTACAAGAATACCTTTTCCTTCAATATTAAATTGAATATTTCCTTTGAAATCGGAAATTACAGTATTATTTTCATCTACAACATTTGCATATACAAAGAATACATCATTGTCTTCATTTTTTAAGTCTTTATAATTGTCATCTATTACTACTTTAATTTTTGACGGTTTTTCTGGAGATATAACTGTATCAGTAACAACTAGTTTGTTTTTAATAAATGCTTTTGCAACAAGTTTTCCTTTGTTAAATGATTTGAGATTAAAAGTAAATGGTGGATGTTTTAAATTATCAGAAATTCTATTAGTGTCAGGTGATTTACGACCCATACTTTTACCGTTTAAAAATAATTCAACTTCATCACAATTACCAAAAACAGTTACATCTAAAGGGCTATCTTTTTTCCATTCATTTGCAATATAAACCATGGGGTTTCCAAAAGGATGGTCATAATCTCTTTGACTTTTATAAAAGTAAAAAGACGGTTTAGGAATTCTAAAAATATCCATAATACCGGATGCTTCCAAATCATCTGCATATCCTCTATTATAATCGAACATTACCCAATAGCCGTCTGCAAAAGCAGGTGTATTAAAATTGTCATTATGTGCTTCCTGAATGTTTTTAACCTGTTGTAAAAGTGCCTTTTCTCCAGCAGATCGTAATTGCCTACTAGAACGTTCTTCCGGTAATAATCCATTCCAATTGTCTTGATTTAATCCTGCGTTCATTGCATAGTATTCCCAATCTCCATATTCAGAAATATTGTATGGTTTCTTTAAATTGGTATCATAATGTTGTAATCTGTGTTGACGAGCTTGCAAGTAAATGTCATAACCGTAAGGTTGCCAACCTGCAGTAAAACATTGATCTCCTAGATATTCTTCATGAGCAATTTTAGTTAGTTTATCTATAAATTCTTCTGGCATCCAAGATTCGTTTAAAGAAACTTCCCATGCAATTACAGAGGCATGATTTCTGTCTCTTCTAATTAAATCTCTTGCAGTTTGAAAAATATGTGTTTGAAACTTTTTATCATCACTAAAATATTGCCAACCTAATATAGCATCAATAGTTACCAAACCCAATTCATCACAAGCATTCATAAAAGATTTACTGTGAGGATAATGAGATAATCTTATATAATCAAACCCTGCTTCTTTAATCTTTTTTGCATCTCTATAATTTGCATTATCTGAAAGGGCATAACCAACATAAGGATATTCTTGATGACGATTTACACCTCTTAAAAATGTTTTCTTTCCGTTCAAATAAAAGTCTTGGCCAATAAATTGAACTGTTTTAATGCCAATTCTAGTACTTTCAAAATCGACAACAATACCATTTTCTATAATCTCTGTTTTTAGAGTATATAAATTTGGAGCTCTAGGTGACCACAACTTAGGTTTGTCAACTTTAATATTTACTATAATTTCCTTGTCAAGGTCTTTATTTAGTATATCATTTTCTGTTTCAATCGAAACAATAGTACTATCGTTATTAAACAGGGTATTTCTAATTAAAAAAGATTTTGTTTTTTCGGTCTCATTTCTAATATGTGTTTTTACATTGACGGTTGCTTCCTCCTCAGAAACTTTTGAATAGGTTACAAAAACACCACCACTTGCAGTTTTATTTTCAAAAATAGGATCTGTTATGTGAAGTTTATTTTTAGCGATTAACCAAACATTTCTATAAATACCCCCATAAGTGCTAAAGTCTAATTTTTCTAATGGTTTAGGTCCCGTTATTGGGTTATCTTTATTATTTAATTTAACTACAATTGTGTTTTTTGAATCAAAAAGAGCAACTTCTGTAAAGTCTATTACAAAAGGTAAATAACCACCATGGTGCTCCATGAGTTTTTTTTCATTAATCCAAACTTCTGCAATATTCATAGCTCCTTCAAATTTGAAAAATAATTTCTTGTTTTTCAGTTGTTTAGAAAGATTAAATTCTTTTTTGTAACAAGAAATCCCTTGCCATTGATTATTTACTATTTTAGGTTCAATTTTTGGAGTATGAGGTAGTTGAACTAACTGCCAATTTGAATCAGTTTCATTTTCTTGAAAAGTAAAATTATCTTTTTTTGAGTTCTCTATAATTTTAAACAACCAATTTTCATTGAAGTTTTGCTTTTCAAATACCAATATTTCTTGTTTTGTACATGACAACAGTAAAAAAATAAATCCGAGAATGCGTAAAATTTTGGGTTTAAACATTTTATATAATGATTAATAACGTTTGTATTTGGACTTTAAAAAAATTGCATGTGATCTACACAAAAGAAATTTAGTTGCAAAAATTCTTTTGACTACCAAGGAAATCACAAACAATTTTAACAATTGTTATTTAATCTAAAACTTTACAAATTGTATTGTCTTAGATAAACCATCACTATTGATATTTAATAAATAAACTCCATTAGTGAAATTTGAAACATCAATTTTTGAGGTACTGTTAGAAGTCGAATACAATTCCTTACCTAACATATTATATACCTTGATTATGGGATTATTTAGCTTATTAAAATTAGTTATTTGAAAAAAATCTCTTGCAGGGTTTGGATATATCTTAACATCATTCAAAAAACTATCAACACCATTGACACTTGCAGTAGAGGCTGTTAAATCAATTTGTGTTGCTGGGTAATCACCTGCCAACCAATCGGTTGGATTCTGTTTTAACTCAATTTTTAGTTTGTAATTTAAATTACCTGTTAAATCGGCTGTTGGTGTTGTACCATTGGGTATGGTAAGGTCAAAAGAACCTGTAACGTCTGTACCTGCAAGTGCAGGGTTTAATTCCGCACTTGCTACATTTGCACTCCAAGTCCAATCGTCTAAAAGTTCTATTGCACAGTAGATATAACCATCAGCAGCAATTGTGTATTTATAATCTACGGTAACTGTACTGCCAATTTCTGCTGTAGTTAACTCTGCTGAAGTAAATTCAATGGATTGAGCATTGATAAAAGTTGATGCTAATAATGCGATAAAAAGTAATTTTGTTTTCATAATTTTTTGTTTTTATGTTATTGTTTTGTCTAGTTAATAATTAATTTAATGTTATTGTTTTGTCTACGGCGTTTATAGTCATTATGTAAGTTCCTGGAGCACCAATAAACTCAAAGTTTCTATCGTCATGATCTTGTTCCGCAAGGTTAGAATCAATCACAAATCCTTCATCAGCGTAAAAAGTATAGTTATTGTTTGTGTCCCAAGTTCCAAACGTTTGAAAGAATCTAAAAACGTCGTTAGACAACGTGATTGAAGCAGACCAGATGTCTGGTGTATTTTCTACAAATTCAATAGTATCAGCATTAAATCCCCAACCACCTGGAACTGCTCCTCCGACAGCCCAAAGTGAACCAGATTCATTCAGCTCTATTGTTTTTGTATTTTTATCTATTGTAATTGTATAAATACCAGGAGTCCCAATAAAATTAAAGTTATCACCTGCAGGTGCATTTTCTAATCTTGTATCTATGGAGTAACCATCATTTTCATAAAATGAATAATCTTGTCCCGAATTCCAATCTCCAACAGTTGTGAAAAATCTAAAATGTGCATTTCCTAATCTTGCTTTTACTTGTAAAACATTTGCGTCGCAAAGAAGTTCTAAACCTGGAAAATTCCATCCAATATCTGTAATTCCTTCTCCTAATACATACAAAGATTCACAAGAGCTATTATCTGTCGATTCAATCCATGTTATATTAATGCCCTGAATATTAGAAAATGTTTCTAAATTATCTACAGTTCCAACATTAGCTCTAATTCGTATAAAAAACTCACCTACATTATTTGGGTTTCCATCTGCATCTACCGTATTTGGATCATTATCTAAATTTAAATTATAAGCGAAATCTAAAAGATCCTCAATAATTATTGCATAATTAGTTTCACTTGTTGCGCCTATTACGTCAAAGTTGTCAAAAGATGAAGTTAATGAACCTTGAATTTCATAAATAATATTTGTCGGAACGCCAAATTCTGGAGAATTCCAGATTATTCTGTCTGCGATATTATCTTTAGTTTCTTCTGAAATTAAATAAGTAGAGGCAAAGGTATTTACAAACTCAATTCCATCAATATCTTCTTGCGCAACAAATATTGGTGAATTTTCTTCCTCACAGGAGGTTATAGTTAGAACAACTATGAAGGTCATTAGTATTTTTATTAATCGTTTCATTTTATATAGTTTTATATTATTGATAATTTTAGGTTTAATATCCTTCATTTTGAGTAAGATTGGGATTAGCGGCTAAACTTGCACTGGGAATTGGAAAAATACTTTTGGTTTCATCTAACGGGATTCCTGAAACTGAATTCCCTTTCCATGACCAATTATAACTACCACCAGTATATTTATTGAATCTAATAAGATCTTGTCTTCTATGGCCTTCCCAATAAAGTTCTACTAAACGTTCATTTAAAATAAAATCTAAATTTAAGTCTGCTGACAAGATAGTATTGGTATTGTTTGCTCTTGTTCTTAATTGATTGATATAATTTACTGCATTAATGGAGGAACCTCCACCGCCTCTTAAAAAAGCTTCTACATACATTAAATATACATCTGCAAGCCTAAACATTGGGAAGTCTGTGTCTACTATTTCATTTGCAGAACCATTAACACCTGTAGAAGTTTTGTTAGACCATTTACTAGTTATATATCCTGTTCCATTATTTCCAATAGATGTAATATCTATTGGTCTATTTGCTGTAATTAATGTATTTCTGATATCATTTGCATAGGTAGTATTTAACATAATTTCTGAAAACTGTCTTGTTACACGCAAAGCACCTCCCCATCCTCCTGCATTTACACCAAAATCTGTCCCGTTTTGTTCAAGTGAACCTACTTGACCATTTATCATAACCGTTGTTGGCCCATAATTTTGAGTCACAATACCATCAGAAACTATTGGAAAAATAATTTCATTTGTTGCATTATTAGTATGATTATCTGCGTTAAAATTGTCTGCGTAATTATTAGAAAGAGAATAATTAGTATTAATGATTTTCTCACAATACTCAATACATTTTGCATATTTATCTTCACTTATATAAACCTCCGCATTTAAATATATTTTTGCAAGTAGCATCCAAGCAGCTGCTTTGTCTGCTCTTGCATATTCATTTTGTAAAGGCTCTATTAAATCTGGTAAAACAGCAAGTAATTCAGATTCTATAAATTCAAATAACTGAGACCTTTCATATTGAGGTGATTGATATGCACCAACCGGATCGTTTTCTGTTATAAAACCTGCTTTTCCAAACAAATCCATCATATGATAATATGCCAAAACTCTTAAAAACCTTACTTCTGCTCTATAAATGACGATTTCTTCTTTTAAAATATCAGAAACACCTCTTAAATTTAAAACGTCTTCAGAAGTTTGTCTTAAATATTCATTTGCAAAGGCAACTTGTGTCATACATCGTCCAAAAAAACCTCTTAATATTACATTTTCTGATGTCCAAGTATTTCTATTTAGTTCTCTTAAGCCTGGGTCATTTTCCCATGACCATTTTGCCTCATCTGTTGTAAGTTCTTGTAAGTTCCACAAACCTCTACCATATTGACTTGTACCAGCATCTAACCCTGAAATATTAGAGCTTCCTGGACCTTGAGAACTTGTCAAGGCTAAATTACCATACACCCCAGCAAGTCCTTGTTTGTATGATTCATCTGTACTATAAAAGTCATCAACCAAGAAAGTATTTTCATCTTCTGACAAAATGTTTAAATCATTAGTGCAACTTATTGTAAGTAATAATATAAAAACACTTATAATAGTTACTGCTTGTTGTTTTTTCATGTTTTTAATTTTAAAATTTAATATTTGCTCCAATGGTAAAAGCCCTTGGTCTTGGTGTTATTGTATTATCTATACCATTATTAAATACCTCTGGGTCTAAACCAGAATAGTTTGTGATCACAAATACATTTTGAACATTTGCAGATAATCTTATTGATGATTTATAATTAAAAGCTTCGTTAAAAGTATAACCAAGTGAAATATTATCCATTCTTAAAAAAGATGCATTTTCAACATAGTAGTCAGAAAGTATGACATCTTCTGTGGTATTAAAATTAGATTGTAAAACTGATGTTGGAAGATTAGCTACCACGGCACTATTTGCTAGTAAATCGTATTGAGCTCTTGCTGAATTTACATTGTTATATACATAATTGTCTAGACTGGCTCTTACATTAAAAGATAAGTCAACATTTTTATAATCAATAGTAGAAGCGAAACCTAAAGTTATAGCTGGTGCACCATTATGGTGTATATATTTATCTTCATCTGTAATTAAATTGTCACCATTTAAATCTGCAAAAGCACCTTCTATTGGTTTTCCATTATTATCATACACCTGTTTGTACACAAAAAAAGAATATGGTGTAAAACCTGCCCTATGTATTTGGGCTGTACCACCAGTTCCACCAGCGATACCGCCTACTAATTGATCTTGGTTTAAAGCTAATTCTTTAATTTCTGTCTTTATAAATGTTGTATTAAAGTTGAAATCAATATTTAAGTTATCATTATTGATAATATCTCCAGCGATAGAAAACTCAATTCCTTTTGTTGTAAAATTTCCTATATTTTGAAAGCCTGAATTGCTAAAGTTTGAACCATCTGAAATTGCTGCATTGGCTAACAAATCTTTAGATTCTTTGTAAAAAGCTTCTAAAGAACCAGATATTTTATCGTTAAATAATTCGAAATCAAAACCACCATTGTAAGTAGTAGTTTCTTCCCATTTTAAATCTTCATTTCTAAATTGAGGAATTCCTACTGGAATTGCAGTGTCTCCAAAAAAGTATTGCGAACTAGGCAATCCTCTTATATACCTTGATAAATAAAGATCTAAATTATTTCTACCTATGTCTTGCTGACCAGTTATCCCCCAGCCTAGTCTTAATTTTAACGTAGAAATGGTCTTTGAATTTGGAAAGAAATCTTCATTTATTTTCCAAGCAATTGCAGCAGCAGGAAAGTTACCCCATCTATTCTTTTTACTAAATCTTGAAGTGCCATCTCTTCTATAAGAAAACGTTAATAAATATTTATCATTTATTGATAAATTTGCTCTTCCAAAGAAACCAATGAGCACTAAATTAGGGTCTATGCTGTTTATTGGCTCAGAATCTGGTCCGTCATCTAATAATTCTCCACTTACGTATCTTTTATTGGAAAATTTTTGGTAAGAATATCCTGCGGTTCCGTCAAGAGTAACTTTATTCCAGTCTTTCTTATAAGATAAATAACCATCTATAAGGGTATTGTTTTGAGCATTTGAATATTCAGAAGATGAACCTACAATGCTACCATCATTTTGTGACAAAGGGTTTTTATCTGAAACCCTGACTGTTCCGTCTGCATTTTGTTTATCGAAACCAACATTTAAAACAGCTGATAATTCTGGTAAAAATTTAAAGTTATAATCTATTTTAATATTACCATAAAAACGCTGCACATTACTAACACTTTTTCTTTGTAGTAGTTCTGCAACAGGGTTAAAAGGAGCTAATGAAGTTAAATCATTCTCATTAATAACCCCATCATTATTATTTGTGTAATATTGAAAATACCCTCCAAAAGGTGAGTTTTCATCAAAAACAGGCTGTGTAGGATCAAAGGTTAATGCATTTGCTGCTTGACCAGAAGCAAATCTGTTTTTTTCAAAAGATGCATTACCATTAACACTGATGTTTAATCTATTTTCAAAAAAAGTTGGATTCAAATTAAAGGAGGCATTGTTTCTCTCAAATTCCGATGTTAATAGTAATCCTTCTTGTAAAGTTCTTCCTATAGAGACTCTAGCAGGTATTTTATCTAATAACATTCCGCTTGCTGAAGCATTTATAATTGAAGTTGCGCTAGTTCTATAAATTTCATCTTGCCAATCTGTATTTGCATTTCCTAATAATGGTAACAAAGGGGCTGCATTGGCTCTATCCGGTCTTGCATCAAACTGGCTTACAATATTTCTTAACTCATCTGCTGTAAAAACATCTACTTTATTTGATAATGTATTTACACCAAAGTTCATGTCTAAATTTACACTTAGCTTTCTTTTCCCTTTTTTTGTTGTAATTATTATTACTCCGTTAGATGCTCTAGAACCATAAATTGCAGTTGCTGAAGCATCTTTTAAGACTGAAAAAGATTCAATTTCATTTGGATTTATACTACTTAAAATAGAGCGAGAACCTCCAATAGTATTATTATCTATAGGTAAGCCGTTTATGACTATTAAAGGATCATTAGAAGCACCTAAAGAAGCACCTCCTCTAATTCTTATAGTAGAACCTGCTCCAGGTTCTCCACCAGTATTTATTGCTAAACCAGCGACTTTACCGTTTAGTAAGTTTTCTGCCGTTGTTATTTTCCCTTTATTAAAATCTTTAGAGGTTATTGCAGTTACGGAACCTGTTGCGTCTTTTACTGTTGTAGACCCGTAGCCAATAATTATAATTTCATTTAAATTTTGTGAACTCTCTTCTAGTATAATGTTAAGTTGAGAAGATGTTACTTCTACTTCTTTCGTTTTATATCCTAAATATGAAAAAACTAAAACATCATTTATTGAAGCTTTAATAGAGTACTTACCGTCAAAATCAGATGAACTTCCTATTGCAGTTCCATTAATAACTACACTAACTCCTAGTAAAGGAGTATTAGAGTCTTTTTCTATAATTGTACCACTAACTAATATTTCTTGACTAAACGAAAAAAATGAGGATGCTAAAAACATAAACAATATCATCATTTTTTTCATTCTCTTTAATTCTCTTTGTTTATTTAAGAAAATAATCATAATTAGAATTTTTATAAATTAATTATTAATACTGAGCTCAAAATTTTCAGTAGTTTTTATTTGCAATTGCAAGTAAGATGAAATAAGAAAAACGAAGAGGGGTCAAATTCATTCAATGAGTATTAAAAACTCATAAAATTTGACAAATTAGTACCGAATAGGGTTAATAATGTACTTAATACTTAATTTATCTGTTAAGGCTTTAAATAAAAAGAAGGGTTTTGTTTGAACTTATTTTTAAATAGTTTACTAAAGTATTTTCTATCTGAATACCCCACTTTGTAACATGCGTCTGAGACAGAATAACCCATTTCATCAATTAATTGTTTTGCTATTGATAATCGATAATCTCGAATAAACTCCACATATGTTAGGCCTGTTAGATATTTAATTTTTTTATACATTGAAGAATGACTCATGTTTAAATTCTTTGAAATTACATCTGCTTTTAAGTTATTCGATTGTAAATTTTCTTCTAACAATTTATATAAGTTTTCTAAAAAAATTTGATCTTTTGAATCTACTGTCAACTCTTTTGGATTGAGTAAGTTATTATTCACAAATTTTTGTTTTAATAACTTTCTTCCTCTAATAAGATTTTTAATTCTATTTTTTAAGAAATCTTCATCATAAGGTTTAATAATATATTCATCTACACCAGTTTCAAAACCTTCCATTTTGTCTTTGGTTGCTGTTTTTGCTGTTAACATGATAATAGGAATATGACTTGTAGCTGAATTCAATTTTATCTTTTTAGATAGTTCAATACCGTCCATTACTGGCATCATCACATCACTTATAATAAGGTTTGGCAAAGAGGTAGATGCCAATCTCAATCCTTCAAGGCCATCAAAAGCTTGAATTATAGCATAATTTTCTTCTTCTAAAAGTTCTTTTAAAGAATCTTGAATTTCAACATTATCTTCAACTATTAAAATTGTTTCCTTCTTACTATCCCCATCAATAAGTTTTTGCTGTAATTTATTTATAGTACTATTAGTTTCAAAATTTTCAAGGCTCATAGCTACACAATCATTAAAATGCGTGTTTCCTTTTAGTAATTTTATTTCAAAAGAACTACCTTTATTAATCTCGCTTGCAACATTTATCTGTCCTTTATGTAATTTTATGATATCCTTCACGATTGATAATCCGAGACCAAAACCTTTATTGTTTGCAGTATGTGTGTATTTCACCTGATAAAATCTTTTGAATATTTTTTCTTTATCATCCGCAGATAAACCAATACCCGTATCTTTTACAGCCAACAGAACCTCATTGGCATTACTTTCAATTAGCAACTCGATAGTTCCGCCGTCATTGGTAAATTTAAACGCATTAGAGAGTAAATTAAAAATAACTTTTTCTAATTGATTATTATCAAACCATAAATACATTGAATTTTGGTCTGTGTTAAAACTATACTTAATATTTCTATCAGATGCAATATCCGAAAATGAGAAATAAATTGCTTTTGCAAACGATACAAACTCACTTTTAGAAACATCTAAAACAATATCATTTGTTTCTAATTTACGCACATCTAAAAGTTCATTGACCAATCGTAACAGTAAATTACTGTTTCTTCTTATGGTGTGTGCCGCTTTAATTTGTTTGTTAGTTTTGATTTTATCGTTGTCAAATAATCTATTAATAGAGCTCAATATTAACGTAACTGGAGTTCTTATTTCATGAGAAATATTTGTAAAAAATTGTTGTTTGGAATTATACAATTCTTTGTCTTTATCATGGGTAAATTTTTCTAACTCCAAACTAGATTTCAACTTACCCCAAGCAATTATATTTTTTCTAATAAAATATAGTACTGCTAAAAATAATAAAAAATACAACCCATAAGCCCAGTAAGTCAACCAATAAGGTTTTAGAATATTCAACTTTATAGAAGTATAATTGTCTGACCAATTCGCACCTATTTCTCTACTTTTTACTTTGAAAATATAATTTCCAGGAGATAAATTCGTAAAAGTAGCTGTTCTATCTTTTCCTATGTTTCTCCAATTATCATCAAAATTTTCCATTTTAATTGCATATTCGCAATTCGAAGAAGTTGGAAACTTTAATGCAGAAAACTCAAAAGTAATCACATTGTGAAAATACTCTAAAACAATCTCTTTTGTAAATTCTATGTTTTTCTGTAATATTTTTGTGTTCCCAATACTTGCTTCTTTATTAAATATTTTAAAATTCCTAATTGCTACAGCAGGCTGTAAATTAGTATTACTTACTTTTTTTGGATCAAATTTTAAAACCCCATTAATCCCGCCAAAATAAAGAAAACCCTCTTTGTCTTTAAAAGCTGAGTTTATATGGAAATCACCTGATAAATCACTAAAAGTAATAAAAGTATTATTTAAATAATTATACTTTATAATTCCATTTTTACTACCGAACCAAACATTACTATCATTGTCTTCAATAATTGAAGTGATTGTTTTATATTTTATGTTATCAAAATTTTGAAACCTTTCAATTTTTTGGGTTTCAAGATCCATTCTGTTAATACCTGCACCAGAAGTTCCTATCCACAAATAACCTTTGGAATCTTTAAGAATTGAAAAAAGATTATTACTACTAATTGTAGTAGAATCTTTTTCTTTAAAACTGAAGTTTTTAAACTCTTTTTGTTGAATATCAAAGACACTTAATCCTCCACCAAAAGAAGTAATCCAAATTTCATTATTGTCTTTTAAAATAGAAACTAAGTTATTGTTAGGTAAATAGAATCTTGAAAATTCTTCCTTTTTAGTATCAAAATAATTCAACCCACCACCCCAGGTAGCTATCCATAAATTATTGCTTTCATCTTCAATAATATCTCTAACATCACTAAAACTAATAGAAGTTTCGTCATTAAAAACAGGGAGGTATTTCTTAACTGTTTTATTTTTCTGATTATATTTAAGTAGTCCGTTACCAAATGTTCCCAGCCATAAATTATCATCTTTTGTTTGAATTATTTTTTGAACATACTTCGCTTTAATCTTATTTTTATCGTAAAGATTTATTTTTTTATTTTTCTTGTTATATAAGGTTAACCCATTCCCATCTAAACCTAAATAAATATGTTCTTTATTTTGAAAAATGGATAAAACAGGACTTGGATTTGTTCCAATAAAATCACTCAATATTATCTCTATTTGATTTTTCTTAACCAATACACTAATTCCATTCCAAGCAGTTCCAATCCACATATTAGAGTCATCATCCTCAAAAATCGTATAAATAGCATTCCCAGCAATTGAAGAAGCTAATTGGGAGTTATACATATAATTATTAACAATTGGTTCTTTACTATTTGGATATTGAACCTCAAAAAGCCCATAACCATCTGAACCAATCCATAAATTATCTTTGCTATCTTTTTTTATGGAACGGACAATTTTAACTTTTTCCAATAATGTTTTATCATTGTAAAAAAAATTTGAAACTTTATGTGTTTTTAAATCCACTGAAAGTAAGCCATTAGCTGCAGTACCCAATAAGATTTTGTCTGAATTTAATTCAGTAATAACATTGATTTGACTTGTTATTGATTTATTCCCATTATTTATTTTTTCAAATACTTTACTCTTAGTATTAAAAACAAGCAAGCCATTTTTAAAAGTTCCTATGTATAGATTCCCCTTTTTATCCTCATAGATACTAGTTATATTTAGCGGTTGCTGTTCATTATAAATATATCTGTAAAATTTATTTAAGTTGTAGTCAAATAAACACAAACCTTTTTCTGTACCAACCCAAAAAAGACCTTTTGAATTCTCTGTAATCGCATTTACCTTATTAGATATGATAGAGTGTTTATTGTTTTCTGAGTTTTTAAAAGTTATAAATTGATCGTTGAGTTTATCATATAAATTAAGCCCACTCCCATAAGAAGTAAACCAAATCCTATTCTTACTATCAAGAAAAAGACTTGAGATATCATTAGACTGAATATTACTATTTCTTTTATTATAAACCCTTACACTTTGACCATCATATCTATTTAAACCGTTTTGAGTACTAATCCAAATAAAGCCGTTATTTTCTTTAATAATGCCAGTTATTTTTGAACTAGAAAGACCTTTAGATTGATCTATTTTTTGAAATCTCGGTTGTGTTTGACTAAAAGAATTATATGAAATTACATTTACAAAAAATATAATTAAAGTGGTTTTATAGTATTTCAAAATTTTAGGAATATTTATAATTGTTTTAGGTATTAAACTTATCACTATTCAAAATTATTATAGGTAGATAGACTCGTTATTTTTGATGGTCAAATTAGTAGAGCTACAGAATATATTTATTAACCGTAGCAAAATAATATAAAAATCCATAACCATCCTTGTGCGAGATACTTGTGAAAAAATCACTCGAATTTATCCAATTCTTTAAAATCTTCAAAAAAAAATCGATTTCAATCTTTGACCTACACAAAACTATGTAAGTATCAGTAAGGAAATTATTATCTATTCAACGAGAACCCTGCAAATAGTCCTACTGTACCAACAATAATATTTTTAAGATGATTTTCACTTGAGATTGTTTTAAGTTTTATATTTTTTACTTTTAATACCTGGTTTATTTCTTTTAACCTGTTCAGTTCTTCTAATTGATCGGCATTTATCGCTTTTTGCTCTTTTAGCTGGTAAGCAAACTCATCCTTTGCATTGATTGCTTTAGCAGCTCTCTCCATTTCCATCTGTACCCTAAAATCTGCATTTTCGATTTCAGCTGTTAATTTGCTGTTTTGCTTTTTTACTTTTCTTAAGTTTTCTGCTAATTTTTCTTCTTTAGGCGTAAGTATGCCTATGTAGTCATATTGGTTGTTAAAACACATCACCAAGTTATACATAAATTCTGATAAAGACACCTTGTGCTTTTCAGCTAAACGCCTAAGCATAATCTTTTCATCAGCCGCTACTTTTAGACTGATTGTCATATTTCTGTACTTCACATTTTCATTTTCCATAGTAAATCTTCTTAAATTTTAGAGGTATACCTAGAGAAACTACATATACGGCTACCTCAGGTAGACCTCACAGCTTTTATTTTTAACGCCTATTTTAAGGCATTTTTCAATTCAAATATACAAAATTTGTTTCAATCTATTGCATTTTATAAATAATTTATTACATTTGTGTAAAGTTTATATATGAATAGTGATTTAAATTTCAAATTTGCGCTTATAGATCAGCGATACACGCTGCCCAAGTATTTTAATATTAGCCCTCGTATGGTGACCTATTGGAAGAGTAAAGTGGTTATTCCTTTTTTTGATACAGGTAAAAAGAGCAAAATGAATGTGCCTCAGGCGCTTTGGCTGTGTTTAATCCAAGAACTAAGCGAGTTCGGCATCAACACTACTAAGCTTGCTGAGCTTGCCAAAATGGTATGGCATGAGCCTCGTGAAAAGGGGTATTTTAAATCCAAGCTTGAAAAGCATATTGCTTTTTTGAAAAAGCAAAAAGTTGTTGGTTCTTCTATTGATGTTTTTGAATCTATTTTAAAAGATTCTAATCTTCTTGATACCCTTGGAATGGAGATAAACCCATTTTCCGATGCTGTTATTGATAGCATTTTGATAGATAAAAAGCCGATGTCGTTTTACTACTTTCCTAAAACAGGTGAGTATCATATAAGAGATGGTAATAAAGCCATTACAGAAAAGTTTTTGGAGATGATAAACGATAAGGCTTATATGTGTATTCCTCTTATGCCCTTTATTGAGCAAATAGTCTCTGTTGAGTTTCAAAGGGTGAAAAAGGACATTGCTTACTTAAGCCAAATAGAAAATCAAATTCGAGAGATTATTATGTTTAAATCTCCAAAGTATATTGAACTTATTATAGATAACGATAACATTAAACCTCTTATCATTCGTGAGGATCATAAAAAAGCCAAACAGCTGGCGGATTTCTTTTTAAACAACAAACTTCCCAAAACAGCAAGGCTGCTTATTGAGCCAAGAGCGCAAGACAATTACAAACTAACCATCTTAACCAAATAGTATGAACCATTTTGTATCACCACACCGGTCCCTGCCGTGTCAGCCCGAGTTAATCCTAACTCGATATGGACCAAATGGATCAGTATGTATTAGAGTATGATGGTGTAACTGAGCAGAAAAGAGAAGCTGTCAGACAAAAGCTTAATCTTATCTGTGATAAGAATGAGAACATAGATGAAATATTAAATTCAATAGAAGCTTATTGCACTATTATACTAAACACACTTAAATAAGAATTATGAATACGCTTGAAAAGCTTAAAGAATTTGCTCCTAAGAAAAATCAGCTTAGCCAAAGCAATAATGCTATCATCTACACCCGTGTATCCACTAAAGAGCAAGCGGATACAAACACATCTCTTGAAACACAAAAAAAATATTGTGAGAATTATGCCAAAACTAATGGTTACAATGTTGTAGGATATTTTGGAGGAACTTATGAATCTGCTAAGAGTGATGAGCGCAAGGAATTTAGGCGAATGCTTAAATACGTAAGACAAAGTGGTTCTGTGGGGTATATCATTGTTTACTCTTACGATAGGTTCTCAAGAACTGGAAGCAGTGCAGCGCAGATTTCACAAGAGTTATTTTCCCAAGGGATACAAGTTAAAGCCGTCACTCAAGAAGTGGATACCACCTCAGCTGCTGGAAAGTTCCAGCAGAACCTGTTTTATATGTTTAGTCAATTTGATAACGAACTTAGAAGGGATAAAACAATTACGGCGATGACCGACCTTCTTAGAAAAGGCTATTGGTTATGGAATCCACCCATTGGCTACATTAATAAAAAGAAATACCACAAAGCGGTAGATTGGAATATTATCCCCTCCGAAGATGGAAAGCTAATTAAGAAAGCATTTGCATGGAAATTAAAAGGAATCTATTCTAATATTGATATCATCGATAAGCTTCAAAACTTAGGAATGAGAATAGATGAGCGTAGACTAAGTGAGATGTTTAAAAATCCTTTTTATTGTGGTATACTTGTGAGCAAGATGATTCCAGGTGAAATAATTGAAGGAAAGCATAAGCCACTTGTATCTAAAGAAGACTTTTTAAAGATTAACTCTTTCAATACCCATCATCCAACACACCACAAAGCAGAAAATGATAACCTACCCCTAAAGCAATTTATCTATTGTGAAAGCTGTAAACTACCTCTCACAGGATATCTTGTCAAGAAAAAAGGGCTTTTCTATTACAAGTGTAGAACTAAAGGGTGCTCGTGCAACAAATCCGCTAAATCATTACACACTTACTTTGCAGAAGATTTAAAAACCTATCAGTTAGATCCTAAATACAAGGAGATTGTTAAAGATGTGATGACATATACTTACGATAACATAACAAAAGAGATAAGAACCCAAAAGAAGTCCGTTAAAAAAACAATTACAGAGCTAAGTACAAAAATAGAATCCATTGAAGAGCGATACGCACTTGGGGAATTAGATAACGCTATCTACAAAAAGTTTAAAGACAAATATGAAACACAAAAAGAAGAATTACAGTCAAAAATTGAAAATCCAACATTAAATAGTTCGAACCTTGAATTGGCTATTGACAAAGCGCTTAATTTATCCGAATCTCTTGAGAAGATTTGGACTGAGGGTGATTTAAAACAAAAACAAAATCTTCAAAATTTAGTGTTTCCATCCGGATTGGGTTACGACAAGTCAAACGACCAAGTTCGAACCCCAAAAGTGAACGCAATTTTTGGCTCAATACCGATTTTAACGAAGGAAATATCAAATATAAAAAATGGAGAACCGATTCCTGTGAATCAATTCTCCGGTTTAGTGACTCCAGCAGGATTCAAACCTGCAACCCTCAGAGCCGAAATCTGATATTCTATTCAGTTGAACTATGGAGCCATTTGCAATCTAACGAAAGCTATAAATTTCTATTTACATTAAATTCTTTTTTACCAAACCAGAAATGGTTGCACCATCCGCTTGTCCGGCTAATTCTCTAGAAATCACTCCCATTACTTTACCCATGTCTTTCATGCCAGACGCATCTAACCTTTTTATAACGGCCACAACCACTTCCTCCACTTTTTCTTCTGATAATGCTTCAGGTAAAAACTGTTCTAACACTGCAATTTCTGCTAATTCTGGCGCTGCTAAGTCTTCTCTATTTTGTTTGATAAAAATAGCCGCACTATCTTTTCTTTGCTTTACTTGTTTCTGGATGATTTTAGATTCTTGCTCTTCTGTTAATTCTTCTTGAGCACCCGATTCCGTTTTTGCTAATAAAAATGCAGATTTCACCGATCTTAAAGCTTGTAAAGCAACTTTATCTTTTGCCTTCATCGCCTCTTTCATCTTATCCATTACCTGTTTTTGCAAACTCATTTCTTCTTATTTTAAATTAATTACTTTTTTATTTTTTTTAAGTACAACACATTTTTATTGTAGTCTATAAATGCTTTTCCTTTTTGTAAAACATCAGCCCCAATAATACCATGCACCTCTTTTATATTGTGTTGCTTTAAAGCCGTATTTACATGCGATAAATTAAATAGAACTAAATGACATTTATTTGTTTTCCAATCACCTATTTTTATGTGGTTGTCTTTAGAGAGAAGCGTTTCCATATCCGTGGCTCCCGCTCCCGCAGCTTTTGATTCACTTTCTTCTGTAGACAATTTAAAATGATCTATTAAATCTAATCCTAAACAAGAGTTGGATGCACCAGTATCTAAAATAAAACGCCCCTTTACATCATTAATTTTAGCCTTTAATTCTAAATGATTAGAGGCAATTTTCTTCAATTTTATTTTTATGTATTTATGTTGTTTTAAAATTTTCTCTACACGTTTCATAAAAATCTTCCATTATGAAAATCAAAAATACAATTTATAAAATTTAGAAAACACTAACGACCTAAAATTTCTTTCAACTTATCTTGATAAATTGCAAATTCCCTGATGTTATGATGCGTGCCGCCATCAATTTCTACATATTGGTTATGAACTGATGAATTCAATCTTAACAACTTTTTAGAATCCGTATGAGAAGTAGTAAGGTCATTATTTCCATGAAAAATAGTAATTGGTGCAACTACTTTAGAGATGTCATTGTTGGTTCTAAATTGATACTTCAACAAAAAAGCTGGAGCCATTTTAAAGATATAGAATATTGCTTTTCTTAAATTGTAAAAAGGAGCTTCTAAAACGAGTTCTTTTGGCTTGTTTAGAGCGGCTATTCGTGTTGCAAATGTAGCACCTAAAGAAAAGCCATAAACAACAATATACTCTTCCTTAAAACTCTTTTTTAAGTGGCTGTATACTGCACAAGCATCCTTATACATTGCCTGTTCATTTAAATTACCTGTGCTTTTGCCATAGTTTCTGTAATCAAACACCAAAACCTCATAATTATATGCTAATACATAAGAAACTCGACTTCCCCATCTTGTTAAATTCCCTTTATTGCCATGACAAAACAAAACAACTCCTTTTGGATTTGGCAACTTAAAATGAAGTGCATTAATTTCGTTATTCGCAGCTGTTTTAATAAATACCTCTTCAAAAGTATTCGAAAATGTATATTGATAATTTCTATTTAATTTTTTTCCATTGATAAAAATAAATTTCTCTTGATAAAAATATAGGAATCCACAAATTCCTGTCACAATAACTAGGAAAATAATAAGGTAGAAAGTCCAGATCATGTATGTTTTTTAGATTTTACGAAGCTATCAATTTTTTAAGAAAATAAGTACAATAAAAAAACCGAAACATTTCTGAATCGGTTTTTTAATATTCTTATATTTTGAAGACTAGCCTCCAAAGTCATCAAAACGGATGTTTTCATCTGCAAGACCAAAATCTTCTCCCATTTTTTGAACAGCTTGGTTCATTAATGGAGGTCCACAGAAATACAATTCTAAATCTTCTGGCGATTCATGGTGGTTTAGGTAGTTATCTATTACACAATTATGAATAAATCCAACAAACCCATCTCCAGCTTCATCATTAATATCTGTTTTCTTTGTCCAGTTATCTGCCTCTAAAGGATCAGACAATGCGATAAAGAATTTAAAGTTTGGAAAGTCTTTTTCTAAAGCTCTAAAGTGTTCAATATAAAACAACTCCGCTTTAGAACGTCCTCCATACCAATACGTTACTTTTCTACCTGTTTTTAAAGTTCTGAATAAATGATATAAGTGAGAACGCATTGGCGCCATACCTGCTCCACCACCTACGTATAACATTTCCGCTTCAGATTCATTAATGAAGAATTCTCCATAAGGTCCTGAAATTACACATTTATCACCTTTCTTTAAGTTAAAAATATAGGAAGATGCTACTCCAGGATTTACATCCATCCATCCGCCTTTAGCTCTATCAAAAGGAGGTGTAGCAATACGTACATTTAACATAATCTCTCTTCCCTCAGCTGGGTAAGAAGCCATAGAATAGGCTCTTTCCACAGTTTCTGTATTCTTCATTACCAATGGTCTAAGCTTAAACTTATTCCATTCTGCTTCAAATTTTTCTGGCGTTTCATGCTCTTCTGGATGTGCTGTAATATCCATGTCAGCAAAATTAACTTCACAAGGAGGAATTTCAATCTGAATATACCCACCTGCTTTGTAACCCATATCTTCTGGAATTTCTACAACGAATTCCTTGATGAACGAAGCTACATTATAATTTCTAACAACGGTTGCATCCCATTTCTTAATACCAAAAATTTCTTCTGGAATAGAAATATCCATGTCTTGTTTCACTTTAACCTGACAAGCTAAACGGATACCGTGTTTTAGTTCTTTACGCGTAAAGTGAGGAGTTTCTGTTGGTAAAGCTTCTCCTCCACCTTCATTTACATGACACTCACATTGCACACAAGATCCACCACCACCACAAGCGGATGGTAAGAATATTTTTTCTGCACCCAAAGTAGTTAAAAGTGTACTACCTGAAGGTACTTCTATTTTCTTTTCTCCGTTAATTGTAATTGTAACTGGACCTGATGGAGATAGTTTTTGCTTTACAAATAATAATAATGTTACTAATATTAATGTTACTAGTAAAAAAGCTGCGACTGTTGCAATTATGGTTCCGGTTGTACCTGCTGCTAATATCATTCTTGTTCTAGTTTATATTTGTGTTTTCCGCTACAATTTCGTTAGCTTCTTTTTTAAGATCTTCTTTAATAATCTTCGCTTCTACTTTTGGCTTCTCTTCTTTGGTTTCATCACCACCTGTTAACATACCTCCAAAACTCATAAAACCAATTGCCATTAAACCTGTTATGATAAACGTAATTCCTAAGCCTCTTAATGCAGGCGGAACACTTGAATATCTAATTTTCTCACGGATTGCTGCAATTGCTAAAATTGCTAAAAACCACCCAATTCCAGAACCTATACCATAAGTTACTGATAATCCTAAGGTAGGAATTTCTCGAGATTGCATAAATAAACTTCCTCCTAAAATGGCACAGTTTACCGCGATTAATGGTAAGAAAATACCTAATGAATTGTACAATGAAGGTGAAAACTTCTCAACAATAATTTCTACCAATTGTACCATGGTTGCAATCGTTGCAATAAACATGATAAATGATAAGAAACTTAAATCGTATGCTGCATATTCAGGTCCTAACCAAACCAATGCACCTTCTTTTAATATATATTGATCTAACAACCAGTTTAAAGGCACAGTTACTGCCAACACAAAGATTACAGCAGCTCCTAAACCAACAGCAGTTGCTACTTTTTTAGATACAGCTAGGTAAGAACACATCCCTAAAAAGGTTGCGAAAACCATGTTGTCTATAAATATCGATTTGAAAAATAATTCTAAATGTTCCATATTTCTTAATATTTAATTTTCAGTTTCAGTAATCGACTCGCATTTCACTGCAAACGTAAACTGCTACTGCAAACTAATTTTAGTTTTCTTCTATTAATGATGTGTTTCTACTACGCTGTATCCAAATGATAATACCAACTACGATTAATGCCATTGGTGATAATAACATAAATCCGTTGTTCTCGTAACCGATTGCATACAATCCTGTTTTTTCTATAGGATCTCCTAAAACTTTAAATCCTAATAAAGTACCAGAACCTAACAACTCTCTAAAGAAACCTACAGCTATTAAAATTACACCATAACCCACTGCGTTTCCAATTCCGTCTAGGAAAGATCTCCATGGTTTGTTTCCTAAAGCAAATGCCTCAAAACGTCCCATAATAATACAGTTCGTAATAATTAATCCCACAAAAACAGAAAGTGTTTTACTTAATTCGTAAGCGAATGCTTTTAACACCAAATCAACAATAATTACTAAAGTAGCAACTACGATTAGTTGTACAATAATTCTAATTTTTGATGGTATAATATTTCTCATTAACGAGATTACTACGTTACCTAATCCTAATACAAACATTACCGAAACTGCCATTACAATTGAGGCTTTTAACTCTGCTGTAATTGCTAAAGCAGAACAAATACCTAATACTTGAATTGTAATTGGGTTGTTATCCGCTAATGGGTCTGTAAGTAATGCTGCGTCTTTTTTTGATAAAAGTCCCATATATTATTTTTTTAATGATTTAAAATAAGGTACATATAATTTTAAATCAGATTTTATCATTGCAGAAACTCCATCGCCGGTAATTGTTGCACCCGCAATTGCATCTACTTCATAATCTGTTTTATCGTCGTTCTTTGGGTCGTTATTACCTTTAGCAACTGTAATTCCTTTAAAATCTCCAGCATCAGACATTAAATGTTCTCCAGAAAAATCATCCATAAAGAAACGTTGTTTAATATTGGCTCCTAACCCAGGCGTTTCTCCTTTGTGATCAAAGTAAGCTCCTTGAACAATCATATCTTGATCCATCGCTACATAACCCCAAATTGCATCCCAAAGACCTTTTCCTCTAATTGGTGCTACATAAAATGTTTGACCATCTTTTTCACCAACAAATAAAGGTAGTTTTCTTTCTTTACCGCTTTTCGCCAAAGCTTGCTGCTTTTTAACATCAATTAGATAAGGCTCTTTATTACTATTTTCAGCCATATATTCAGCTCTGTTCTGCTGTTTAACAATTTTATCATCCTCAACTACTAAAACCAATTGTTCTTTGATAAATTTCTGAAATTTATCCCCAGCCACTGATGTGGAAACAAAATTAGCGCTAGATTCATCATTTTCGTTGACACCCATCGCATACAAAATATTTTGCTGCTTTTCTATTCTTTCATTTTCTTTGATCGAAGGCTTTAAAGACGATGCTAAAAAAGCCAGCAAAGAACCAACCACTAACACCATTATTATGGCGAAAATCATTGTATAATTATTACTATCTGTTCTCTTACTCATAATTAGGCAACTTTAACTTTAGTACGTTTTAATCTTTTCTTTACGTTTCCTTGCACAACATAATGGTCTATGGTTGGAGCAAAAACATTCATTAACAGAATTGCTAAAAATACACCTTCTGGATATGCCGGATTAAATACACGGATCATAATTGAAATAAAACCAATTAAGAAACCATAAATCCATTTTCCCTTATTTGTTTGAGACGCTGTTACAGGATCTGTAGCCATATAAACCGCACCAAATGCCAAACCACCAATCATTAAGTGTTCCCACCAATCAGTATTCATTAAACCATAGAATTTACTAGATTCAGTAATAACTCCTGTATCTATAATTCCATAATTAAAAATCACACCCATCACTGCGGCTCCTATAAAAGTAGAAAGAATAATTCTCCAACTTCCAATTTTTGTAAAGATTAAGAATGCTGCTCCTAAAAGGATTAATAGTGTTGATGTTTCTCCTACCGAACCTGGTATGAAGCCCATAAACTTATCCCAATTAGAATAAATCACTTCCTGATTTTGAGCATAACTACCTAGAATCGTTTCTCCAGAAATAGCATCTGCTGTTCCTACTCTATTTACAGCATCGTGTACCCAAACTTTATCTCCGGACATCCATGTTGGATATGCAAAGAATAAAAATGCTCTAATTGTTAATGCCGGGTTTAAAATATTCATTCCTGTTCCACCAAAAACTTCTTTCCCGATAACAACTCCAAAAATTACTGCTACTGACAACATCCATAAAGGTGTGTCTACAGGAACAATTAAAGGAACTAACATTCCTGTTACTAAGTATCCTTCTTCTACTTCATGCCCTTTGATAACTGCGAAAATAAATTCGACTAAAAGCCCCACTGCATAAGAAACAATTACTAGTGGCAATACTTTAATGATTCCGATCCAAAGATTATCAAACGTAAAAAAGTTTGCTAAAACATCTGTTCTTAAAGAACCATCTATTGCTGCGTAATGTTGATAACCTGCATTGAACATTCCAAAAATTAAGCAAGGAATTAAAGCCATTATTACAATATTCATTGTACGCTTTAAATCGTCTGCTCCTTTGATATGTGTTCCTGCGTGGGTTACCTCATTTGGTAAATATAAAAAGGTATGGATTGCATTAAATGCAGGTGCCATTTTAGTTCCTTTATATTTCTCTTTTAAATTATGTAAGTTTTGTTTTAAGCCCATAACCTTATCCTAATTCTTCTCTCATTAAATCTAAACCTTCTCTAACAACCTTTTGATGAGGCTGCTTAGACACACAAATAAATTCTGTTAGTGCAAAATCTTCTGGAGCTACTTCATAAGCTCCTAAAGCTTCCATTTCATCTAAATCTTTATACATAAATGCTTTTAACAATTGCATTGGATAAATATCTAAAGGAAATACTTCTTCAAAGGCACCTGTTACAACAAATGCTCTATGCTCACCGTTCGTATTGGTGTTTAAATCGTATTTTTTATTTGGTGTTAACCAAGAAAAAGTCAATGCTCTCGAAGCTGAAATTTTATTGAAAACTGGTTTATTCCATCCAAAAAATTCATAATCATCTCCTTCTGGGATTGCAGTTATTTGGTTATCATAGTAACCTATAAAACCATCTTCTTTAACATGCGTTCCTGATAAAACATTACCACTGATGATTCTTGTATTATCATTCTCTAAGTTATCAGCAACAATATCTGCAATACTTGCTCCTGCAATTGCAGTTACATATTGTGGTTTGCTAAACTTAGACCCGGTTAAAGCAATTGTTCTTTTGGCATTATACTTACCTGTTAAAAACAACTCTCCGATAATGACTAAATCTTGTGGCGTAATCACCCAAACAACCTCTCCTTTGTTGATAGGATCTATGTTTGCTATTTGAGTACTTACGTTCCCTGAGGGATGCGGTCCTGAAACTCTATGGATTTCTGCATCGTTTAAATTTGCCAGAGGAGAATTAGACTTTGCTCCAACAGAAACGTGAACTTTACCTTCAGTAAGTTTCGATATTGCTGTAATTGCAACTTGTAATTCTGCTTCTTTACCCGCTAAAGTAAAATCTAAATCTGCCGCTAGTGGTGCACTTGCATATGCAGAAACAAAAATTGCTTTTGGTGCTTGATTTGGATTTGCAATAACATCGTAAGGACGCTGTTTTACAAATGGCCAACAACCTGAGGCAAACAAATGAGTCTTCACTTCTTCCGCAGACATTTTTGTCGCATCTTTAGTGCCAAAATCTTTATGCTTTTGTGCTGTATCTGCTGCAATTTTTATTGCTAATACTTTTCTTCTTGCTCCACGAACTACCTCTACAACTTTACCAGAAACAGGGCTTGAAAATAAAATGCGTTCATCACTTTTTGAATAAAAAAGTGTTTCTCCCGCTTTTACTTCTGTGCCTTCTTTTGCGATAAGTTTGGTTGTAATTCCGTGAAATTCTTCTGGCTTCACTGCATAAACTTTACTTAAAGAAATTTCTTTAGTTGTTTTTTCTGCAGCGCCAACAAGCTTAATGTCTAAGCCTTTTTTAATACGAATGTCTTTTGACATAGTAAATTGGGAATTGTTAGTTATCTTAAAAAATCATGCAAATTTAGGGATTTTGGCAAATATCACTGATATATTTTAACTTTTATCTTAGTTAAAATCGATTATTTATAACAGTTCTAAATAATTAATTAATTGAAAATACACAACCCACCTATTCTGTTTAACAAAAAGTATTTACGTTATAAAAATCACAAGCAATTTAAATCAAAATATAAGCAAAAAATAACATCCTTTATACCAAAATAGCTCTGATACTTGAACTTAAAACGACATCAAATTTATCTCTCTTGCAAAGTCATAAAAAAGGTATGGTATTTGTACATTCAGTTACATGTTAAAAAGTAGTATTTTTACAAAGCACAAAACTGAAACATGTCTCAAAAACTAATTATCCTTTTTCTATTTCTAGCAATCAGCCTCAATGCGCAAAACATAAAATCCATTCAGCTAAGGCCTTTACAAGAAAACAATTTTTCTAGTATTGTTCCTCTAGGCACTCAATTAGAACTATCCTTTGACGACTTAGATGCGGATAGCAAAGAATATCAATATAAGATTGAGCACATGACGCACGATTGGCAATCTAGTAGATTATCCTCAAGTCAATTTATAGATGGGTTTGACCAAAACACTATTTTAAACGTCAACAATTCATTTAATACATTTCAAAATTACACGCATTATTCCGTTAAAATTCCGAATATAAATACCGTCATTACTAAAAGCGGTAACTATCTTTTGTCTGTTCTAAACTATGATGATGAAGTTATTTTTACAAGACGTTTTGTATTGTATGAGAACAAAACAACAATTGGTGTAACTGTTGAAAGAAGTAGAAATACAAAAACACTAAATACGCAACAAACGATTCAGTTTTCTGTAAACCATCCCAATATTAGAGTGAATAATCCTCGTCAAGAAATACATGTAGTTATCTTAAAAAATAAGAATTGGAATGAAATGATAAGCGAATTACAACCTACGTTTTTCAAACCAAACCAATTACTTTATACCTACACAAACAAAACTAATTTTTGGGGAGGAAATGAATATTTAAACTTTGACAATAAGTACATCAGAAACAGCAGTTTAAACGTGGTAAAAGTTGTAAGAAAAGACATTTTTCATCATTATGTATACCCTTACACTTTTAAGGAGTCCCAAAAATACACTTACAACCCAGATATTAATGGGCAATTTGTTATCAGAACCATAGAAGCCAATGATTCTAAAACAGAAGCAGATTACGCCATGATGCATTTTTCACTTCTTACTGAAGAACCATTTCTAGATAAAGAGGTTTTTGTTTATGGAGCTTTTAATGATTTTAATATTACCGATGAAAACAAAATGCAATATGATGCCAAAGAAAAAAGCTACCAATTAAATATTCTACTAAAACAAGGGTTTTACAATTATACATTTGCTACTCAACAGTCTGATGGAAGTGTAAACACTCACGACATTAATGGCTCTTTTTATGAAACCGAAAACGAGTACACTGTGATTGTTTATTACAAGCCTTTTGGTAGTTTCTATGAGCGGGTAATTGGTATTGGAACTGGTTTTTTTAATCAGTTAAAATAATTTGTAATTATTAGACAAAAAAGTTACATTTACCATGCATGATCAATCAGATTACAAAAGGGATAAAAATTTCTGTGGAAACGAAATATAATGGTACAAGTTTTAGAAACTATAAAACGTATCATGTTTTTGAATATGCAATTACCATAGAAAACAAATCTATAGAAACCGTAAAACTAACCGATAGACTTTGGAAGATTTTTGACTCCCTTAATACCTTACAAATTGTAAGTGGATCAGGTGTTGTTGGACAAACACCAACTTTAAAACCAAACGATTTGTACACCTATAGTTCTGGATGCTTTTTAGAATCTAACATGGGCGCTATGAAAGGTTTTTACACGATGATTAACATGAAAACTTTTGAACAATTTAAAGTAACCATACCTACTTTTCAACTAACAAACCCAACAACATTAAACTAAGAAAATCAAAAAATAAAGTAGCCGTAGTAAAAAATTCTGAATGTTTAAATTGTGGACATCCTTTTAGTGGGCAGGAAAAATTCTGCCCAGAATGTGGCCAAGCCAACAAAGGAAACATTACTTTTAAAAGTTTTATTCACGAAATTTTCAATGGTTTTTTCAGTTTTGATGCTAAATTCTGGAACACAATAATTCCGCTTTTAATAAAACCTGGTAAGGTTTCAAAGGATTATATGCAAGGCAAAAGACATCGCTACTCAAATCCTTTTCGCTTTTATTTAACCGTTTCTATACTTTTCTTTCTAATCCTAGGAATGTCTAAAAACATTGATAAATTTAAAGAACTTAAAAACGGTACTGTACAAGAACAATCGAATATCATTTCATTTGAAAATGATGCTCCCAAAAAAAACGTGGATATAGATTCGCTAAAAAACATAGTGAATAAAGAACTTAAAAGCGTTTGGATTCCTTTAGATTCTGCAAAAAGAGAAAAAATTGTAGAGCAAGTTGCTAAAGATGCGAGAGATTCTACAAAGACGATCAGTAAGAATCAAATTGATTTTGAAGGTTTAGAAATTAATGAGTACCTAAAATTTCAAAAAAAATATCCTAAACTTAATATTGATGAAAGTTTAGACAGCCTTCAAAAAGAAAAAACTTTTTTTAATCGGTTTACATATAGTAGAGCAAAAGTGATTAATTCTCTAATTACCGAAGGCAAAAGTCAAGAACAATTTAAGAATAAATTGCTCTCTTCTAGTTCCATCGCATTGTTTGTATTGTTGCCCTTTTTTACACTATTTTTAAAATTATTGTATTTCAAAAGAAAATACACGTACGTAGACCATCTGGTTTTTGTTTTTCATACACAAACCGTATTTTTTATGCTATTAGCCATTTACTTTTTAGCAAAACTCTTTGGATTTTCACCGATATTGTGGGTATTCACTGGATTATTTTTACTCTACCTTTTCTTGGCAATGCGCGAATTCTACCAACAAGATTATTTTAAAACTTTTATAAAATTTATACTCCTAAACTTTACCTATTTTTTGATTTCTATTTTCGGAATTGTTATTGTCGGCTTAGTCTCTTTTGCACTGTTTTAGATGTTCTTAAATCTAAATATGTTATTTCTATAGTTGCGGCTATTTTTTTGACCGAAGTTATACTTACAGTTTCTACAAAAGCTCTTTTCATTGAAGGTGAAATTTCTCTATTTCCTAAACTTTCGTTTTGATGAAAATCAATAATTTTTTCTTGCTGGAAAGAATCATTTTCCAGCAGCCAATCAGAAAACCATTCTTTTCTTAAAGCTTTCATTTCTTCATTATACAATGGAGATGAAGACCAAATACGAGGCTCTGTTGCTAGTTTTTTTAGGTGTTTTTTCTTACCGTCCCAGACCAATTCATACGCTTCCAATTGTAAATGATAATCAACCAAAATTAACGTAAACGGCTCTATATCTATAAAATTAAAGTTATTGATATAAGTGACCCCATTATCTGCAGAAAGTATATTTTTTACAATAATACCTCTACTCATTTTATAATAATGATTCCTTATATGATTTGTAAATCCACCGTTTAGCAAACAGACCAATCTGTTTTTAGAACTTGCGCCTATCCAAGTCCCTCCTGCTAAAGCATCTTTAGGATATGTTAATTCCACACCATTTTCTTTATAGGTTTTTAAGGGTATCGTTTTTCTTAGAGGTGTTTCATCACGATTAGATGTTAACATAAAATTATTATTACCCAAAGGAAGATAGGTTACTGTACACATAAAGAAATTGTATTATTTATCATAAATTTCAAAAAATGATGCGATTGTTTAATTTACCGCAATAAAAGACATAAAAAATCCACTAAATTTATTGAAACAAAAATTGTAACTTTGACGGTCAAAATTAATCGATAAATTCTAAAAAACATACAATATGGCAAGAGGATTTTTTAATGTTCCTAAAGCAGTAAATGAACCCGTAAAAGGATATGCTCCTGGTTCTCCAGAAAGAGCAGCGTTATTAACAACTTACAAAACAATGTTTAACAGCCATATTGATGTGCCAATGCACATTAATGGAGAAGAAGTTAGAACAGGAAACACAAAGAATATTACACCTCCTCACGACCACAAACATGTAGTTGGAAAATACCATATTGCAGAAAAGTCTCATGTAGATACTGCCATTTCTACTGCCTTATCGGCTAGAGAGGCCTGGTCTAGCACAAGTTGGATGGAAAGAGCCTCAATTTTCTTAAAGGCTGCTGAATTATTAGCAGGGCCTTACAGAGCTAAAATGAATGCAGCTACTATGATTGCTCAATCTAAAAATGTGTACCAAGCAGAAATTGACGCTGCTTGTGAAATGATTGATTTCTTTCGTTTTAACGTAGAATACATGACTGACATATTTAAAGATCAGCCAACGTCATCTCCTGGAGTTTGGAACAGAGTTGAATACCGACCTTTAGAGGGGTTTGTGTATGCTATTTCTCCTTTTAACTTTACATCTATTGCAGCAAATTTACCAGCATCAGCGGCTTTAATGGGTAATGTTGTTGTCTGGAAACCTTCTGATCATCAAGCTTATTCTGCACAAGTAATTGTAGATTTATTTAAAGAAGCTGGTTTACCAGATGGTGTAATTAATGTTGTGTATGGAGATCCTGTTATGATTTCTGACACGGTATTAGCTTCTCCCGACTTTTCTGGATTGCATTTTACAGGTTCTACGCATGTTTTTAAAGAATTGTGGAAACAAATAGGAAACAATATTCACACCTATAAAACATACCCGAGAATTGTTGGAGAAACAGGTGGAAAAGATTTTATCTGGGTACACAATTCATCTAACCCCTTGCAAGTAGCAACCGCAATGACAAGAGGTGCTTTTGAATACCAAGGACAAAAATGTTCTGCGGCTTCACGTTCTTACGTTCCTGCATCACTTTGGCCGGAAGTTAAGAAACATTTAATTGCACAAACTAGTGAATTAAAAATGGGATCTCCAGAAGATACTTCAAACTTTATAAACGCAGTCATTCATGAAGGTTCTTTTGATAAAATTGCGAGTTATATTGATGCTGCCAAAACAGATAAAGATGCAGAAATAATTATTGGAGGAAACCACGACAAATCTGTTGGTTATTTTATTGAACCAACTGTAATTGTCAGTACTTCTCCAAAATATGCTACCATGTGTACAGAATTGTTTGGCCCTGTATTGACGGTTTACATCTATGAAGATGCTGAATGGAAAGCTTCGCTAAAATTAGTTGACGAAACCTCTGAATATGGGTTAACAGGAGCTATCTTTTCGAAAGACAGATACATTGTTGAAAAAGCTTCAAAAGCATTAGAAAATGCAGCAGGAAATTTTTATATTAATGACAAACCATCGGGTGCAGTTGTTGGTCAACAACCATTTGGAGGAGCAAGAGCCTCTGGAACAAACGACAAAGCAGGTTCTGCTCAAAACTTACTGCGCTGGACCTCTGTTAGATTGATAAAAGAAACATTGGTATCTCCAACAGATTATAAATATCCTTTTTTAGGATAACCCTAAAGATCGTTTCACAAAAAAAGCCTCATCAAATTTGATGAGGCTTTTCTATTTTGAATAATTCTTATTTTATCATTAGTTTTCTAGTTGTTTGTTTATTTCCATTTGAAACTTTCAACAAATACAAACCTGCAGAAGCTTTGTCAAAAAGCATTTTTTTAGAAAAATCAGTCATTATATCGTAATATTTTTTCTCATCAATCAATCTTCCTCTAATATCAAATAATTCAACGGAAACTTCATTGGTATTTATCACCTTAAAATTTAGGGTAAATTCTCCTTTAGTTGGGTTTGGAAACAAATTAAACCCATCGAAAGCAATATCATTTATGGCTGCCGTATTATCAACAATAACCGTATAGTCTTCTGTTTCACCCCATTCTGTTAAGTGATCAGAATTACACGAACCGCTGCCAAATCCATCATCTGGATCATCATACTCAATAATAACTCTCATCGTTGTAGCTCCAAAAACAGCAGTCTCCGGAACAGTTATTGTAAAAAACTTCGAACCTACGTCGGATAAAACAGTACCTAGAGCATATCTTTCTGTTGCTTTATCAAAAATATAGTCTTGATTCCAATCGATAAACACATAACAATGGTCTTGATATCCTCCCGTATCTAAAGTAACACTAATTTGATGAGATTCACCTCTTTCTACTATGGTATTTATGCTTGTAAAATCTTCATACCCGTCTGTAGTGTCGTTTTCGGAGTTATTATCAATCGTGTTAAAAGTTACATTGGTGATATGTTCTGAACCTCCTATTTCATCTGTAAAAGTTGAAGCACAATAAGATGGTGTTAACGTTGTAAAACTAAATGTATTCGAATAAGACCCCTCTCCACAATTGTTTTTAGGCTTTACCCTCCAATAATAAATTGTATTCCCTAAAACGCCATTTACATTAAATGAATTCGTTGTAACATTTTCATCACTCACAAGCAAAGTAAAATTATTATCTGAGGCTACTTGTACATCATAAGACACGGCATTAGCATCTTTCTCCCATTTTAATTCTTCTGACAAACCAACATCTACAGCGCCATCCATTGGCGATGTTAATGTTAACAAATTGAAATTGGCTGTTGTTAAATTTAAATCAACATCGATATCTTGACTGACAGTTGTTGCGTCTGCTTTAATATTAATTATATAGTTTTGAGGTGTTAATCCGTCTAAATTAGAAACCTCCATCACTACATTACCATTACTGTTTATTGAATTTGGTGTAAAAAGAATGCTAGCCCCTGAAGGTTGCCCTGTTGTTGTAAACGTTACTGGTTCAGTAAAACCATTTAAAAAATCAATTTGTAAAACATAACTTACGTTTTGATTTCCCGTATTACATGCAGATTGCATTCCACTTGTATTGCTTAATAGAAATGTTGGAGCTAAAGAATTTATTATAAAATTTGTTGAATTTACATTATAAAAAATATTGTCTGCTGCTTCTACCATTATTCTTGCAGAAGTGGTCACGCTATTTGGAATAACAATATCCTCTGTTCCATCATTTGGCGTATTCGCTTTTATCATTATCGGAAACGTTAAACCTCCATCAATAGATAATTTAATGTTTACACTTAAACAATTTATCGGCGCAATATCTGTTGTTCCTTTTGTCCACGCAATTGTTTGGGTAGTGCCTACTGGCCAGGTAACTGAGGAATTTGGAGCAGAAACAGTAAAAGCATCCGCATTTTCTATAGAAACTTCCATATCATCTCTAGCTGTATTTCCGCCACCCGCATTGTTATCTCTTACCAAAAAAGAAAAATTTAAATCTCTTACTACAGATGGTAATACCTCCCATGTTGATGATGTACTGCCGGCAACAACTGTGGCTAACTCTGGCAGATATCTGTTTGGAGAGGTTTTAGATGGCAATGACCTAAATAATGGACCACTACTATTTGTTGTTGATGGGGGCATGGATGCAATTTCATTATCTAACTGTTCCCAATTATAAGTTAAACTAGAATCACCTTCATTATCTGTTGCTGTACCTTTTAATACAAAAGGAGTAGATTTTGGTATACTATAATCAAAACCTGCATCTACGATTGATTTATTGTTATTAGTATTGGTAATTACTGCGCAACCCCCAGAAGATTCTATAGTATTTTCCATTTCTGCAATACTTACCGCATGAAAATAATCATCGCTTTGACTTTGTACATTTGGAGAACAAATACCCGCATACCCCATAATTGTGGACGCACTTCCTGGCTCTATAGCTGTGGTATTGTTTCTATTACAATCATTGTTTTGAGTATGATTTGCACCAAATTGGTGGCCCATCTCATGTGCAACATAATCTATATCATAAGTATCTCCCAAAGGTTCACCTCTTCCTGTAACCCCTTTTGCTTTGTTTCCTGAAATACAAACGACTCCGCCACCCGCTAAACCATCTCCACCAATACTAAAAAGATGTCCAATATCATAATTATCATTTTCAATCTGACTATCACAAATAGATTGTACTTCATTTATCATTACAGTTGGACTACCATCCGTAATATTATCTGTAGCAGGATCTAAAAAAATAACTTTATCATTATCTCCCACAATAATCATTCTTACCGATAAATCTCTCTCAAAAACACCGTTAACTCTGGTCATAGTTGTGTTCATCGCAGATAAAACGGCTGCTTTTTTTACCTCATCGGTAGCAGAGGCAGGAATGTTTTGATTTGTGAGATGAAACTGTGCATACTCACCACTACACACTAATGCTAAACGAAATGTTCTTAATTTTCCTTCGTCTGAACTTACCCTTGCTTTTCCCTGAGCAATAATTTTCCTTGAAGAATCTTCTACATGACAAGTAAACCCATCTTTATTTATTTCTAAATCATGGCGTTTGTATGCTATTAACGTTTTATTATCTTTTGTATAAGGATCTACATATAATGTCTCCTCTTTACCTGAAAATATAACTGCATGAAAACCATCTGTACCAAAACTAATTTTTGCGACTGCGGTTGGATCATCAACCCCTTGAGCAGCATATGATTTAATATTTGGAAATTTTTCTGACAACTTCGTTTCAAAATTTGAAACTTCTCTTATTACAAAATTTGAGAACCCTCCTTCAGCATTTGGTAATTTCAATGTTTTAATTTCATTCTTAGATTTTGTTTTTAAGAATGCTTTAAAATCATTTTCCTTAATTGAAATTAGCTGAAATTTAGACGGTACATTTTGCTTTTTATAAACGCGAGCCTTTTTAATTGTCTTATTACTTTTGTTAATATTCTTTAGAAAATTTTGAGCACTCATTTCATGAAAAGAAGTAATAAAAACTAAGAAAAGCAGTAAAAGAGGGAATTTAATTTTCATAAAATAGTTTTTAAAATAGCAATATTTGTACCCCTCAAAGATAATGAAATAATTATCTTTGCAATCGTAATTATGAATAGAAACGTACTACTAAAAGACTTAACTGTAAAAGATTATAAAGATACTTGGGATTATCAAACTGAATTATTACAAGAAATTGTAAATACAAAGATTGATAATCGAAGAAATGACAACAAAAAAGATACTGAGAATTATTTTTTATTTGTAGAGCATCCTCACGTATATACTTTGGGTAAAAGTGGTGATTTAAGCAACTTGCTACTCAATGAAAAACAGTTGGCTGAAAAAGGTGCTACTTTTTACAAAATAAATCGCGGTGGGGATATTACGTATCATGGACCTGGTCAAATTGTTGGATACCCAATTTTAGATTTAGAAAATTTCTTTACAGATATTCATAAATACCTGCGCTTTTTAGAAGAAGTTATTATTTTAACGATTGCTGAATATGGGATAAAAGGAACAAGAAGCGATGGAGAAACAGGTGTTTGGTTAGATGCAGGTACACCGTTTGCTCGCAAAATTTGTGCCATGGGAATTCGATCTTCACGATGGGTAACAATGCATGGTTTTGCACTGAATGCAAATGTAAACCTCGGTTATTTTGACAATATTATTCCTTGCGGAATTAAAGGTAAAGCCGTTACTTCTATGGAAGCTGAATTAGGACAGAAAGTAAGTATAAACGAAGTAAAATCTAAAATTTTAAAACATTTTAAAGAACTTTTTGAAGTTGAAAGTTTTATAAATTCTTAAAAAATAAAACCTACTAAACAAGAACACATTTTATTTCTCCTCGTTAAAATAGACTTTATAGTATTTCATTTTCATCTCTTCATCATACCCTCTTTCTAAGTATTCTGATGCCGCCTCTGGTGCTTCTACATCCAACTTAATACTAATATTAGTATCTAACTTAATTTCTGTTTTAAGCTTATTTTTCTCTTTCTTTAAAACAACTCCCGAAACATCAAAATTATTTCTAATTAACACATCGTTTAACGTTTCGAAGTGTTTTTTGTACTCATCAAACTTTTCTTTATGCTTCTCTTCTTCAAAAACTTCTTCTTTAAAAGTAGCATAATCAACAGCTTCATTTTCTTTAAAATAATCTACTGTATTTGCCAAGAAGTTTCCTTGTTCGTGCATTCCTAATTCTGGCTTAATTACTTCTTCAGAAAATTCTTTACACAATTCTAAATAGTTTTTTGTGTGAGAATTATAATCGTCTGCTAATTTTACCGCTAAGAAATCTTTAACCCAATATTGTGCATCATAATTGTTATTGTCTACAGATAATACAACAGTGCCTTCCGTATCTGAAGTGTTTAAGATTAAACAACCTTTATCAATTCTTTTGGTAGAAATTCCTTTTTGAACAACTACATCAAAACTGTCATTATCATCTAAATAAGATTGAAAAAAATCGACCTTATTTTCAATTTTAAAAATACCAACAGCCTCTGTTAATACATCTTTATATTCAATACCTTCAATGTAGACAACAAGTACATCTCCTGTTTTTATTTGAGCTGAATTAGATTGTTCATACAAATGGTTTACTATATTCTTAGAATATTCGATAAAAGAACTTTCTTCTTTAAACACCTCCGAAGCATAGTTGTTTAGCTCGTTTAAACGAACATCTGCATGATGAGAAAACCGGTAGCTTTGTGTTAAACCACCAAAAGGTTTCATTAAAAAACTTTTCATTAAATCGTAGCTTTCTTGATCGAAACGAATTAATTCTTCAGAAAAAACATTGTGTCCGCTATTAAATTTATTCGCTACTTTATGCAAGATACATTTAGTAATTTCTGCCTTGTTTTTTTTTATCATCACTTAGAATTTTGGAGCGTAAAAATAGTTGAAGTTTTTAAATAAATGATTGCCTTTCTCAAATTAAAACACTGAAATATTTTTGACCAATTTAACCCTGATTGAAATGGCAACCTTTTTTCTTTTTCAGAAAAAAGATATCATGGAAAGCAGGAAACAGCTTCTAAAAAATATTTTACAAATCTAACTTTGTTTGTTCTGGCAATAGTTTAAACGTTTTTCTATGATATTTGGTTACACCAAATTCTCTAATTCCGTTTCTATGATCTTTTGTTGGATAACCTTTATTTTTAGACCAATTATACATTGGAAATTCGAGATGAATCTTTGCCATATATTCATCTCTATACGTTTTTGCTAAAACGGAAGCCGCTGCAATGCTTAAGTATTTTGCATCACCCTTTATAATGGTTTTATGTGGAATATCTTTATACCTCTTAAACTTATTTCCATCAACAATTATATATTCTGGTCGTGTTTTTAGCATTCCAATAGCACGGTGCATTCCGGTAATTGAAGCTTGTAAAACATTAATTTCGTCTACTTCTTCTTGCCAAACAAAAGAAACACCAAAAGCAATGGCATGTTCTTCTATAAAAGGACGCAATTCTTCTCGCTTTTTTTCTGATAATTGCTTAGAATCATTTAAAAAAGGATGTGTAAAGTGTTTAGGTAAAATAACCGCTGCTGCCACAACAGGTCCGCAAAGACAACCTCTGCCCGCTTCGTCCGTACCTGCCTCTAAAGAAAAACCACTATAATTAGATAGTAACATTTAACAAATTAACAATTTTCGTGATAATTATTAGTGATTATTTTCGTTTAATTATTTTACATTTGTCGTTGCAGAGACAATCTATGAACAAATCATTACTTTTATTTTCAATTCTTGTTTTTTTTAGTGGAAACCTACTGTTTTCCCAAGTGTTTGATAAACCAGTTCGTAGAAAATCTCTTGACGATCTTGAAAAAATTCCTTTTTCAATGCAAAACGATTCTCTAAGAAATTCCCGAGAAATTTCTGTGACGCTATCAGGAAAAACGAAATATACTGATTACAAAATTATTTCTCACAAAAGAGATACTACATACATAGATACTACATTAACCATACAAAAAGACTATAAATTTAATTATTTAAGAACCGATAATTTTGAATTATTGGGATTCCATAATCAAGGACAGACTTTTACAAATTTAGGATATGATTTTAGTAATTTAAAGTTATTCCCAGATATTGGTTTTACTGCAAAACAATTTAGTTATTTAGATATTGATGAAATAAAATATTACGAAGTTCCGACACCAACCACAGAAATTACATACAGAACCGGTTTACAACAAGGACAAGTTTTAGATGCTATCTTTACTTTGAATTTTTCAAGGAGATTAAACGTTTCCTTATCCTACAAAGGGATTCGTTCTTTGGGCGCTTATAGAAGATCTTTGGCAAGCAATGGTAATTTTAGAGGTGCTTTTCATTACAAAACTAAAAATAATCGATATGCAATACGTGGCCACTTAACCTCTCAAGATTTCTTTAATGAAGAAAGTGGTGGTTTACCACAAGTGGAAATTGATAAGTTTGAAAGCAATGATGATAATTACACTACACGCGCTAGATTAGATGTTAATTTAAACGATGCTGAAAATCAGTTTAATAGTAAAAGAGTTTATTTAGACCATAGTTACAAACTAGTGGCGATTAAAGACACTACGAATAACAAGGACTTTAGTAATTTAAAATTTGGACATGTTTTTACGAGTGAAACAAAAGAATATCGTTTTATTCAAACCACAACGACTACCGCTATTTTTGGAGATGAAAATTCAGCAAATGCCCGCAATGAAACAGCTAAAACTACAATTACAAATAACGAGTTAAACTTAGAATTTAATTCTAAATATGTATTAGGTCAGTTTAAAGCTAAAATAAATTTAACCAATTATTCTCACGGTTATGATAGTATTTTAAACAGTAATAGTAACATCTCTAAAATAAAATTAGAGGGAAATGCTATTTCTGTTGGAGCAGATTGGAATGCCAAAATCAAGAATTTTCAATTGAACGCCACAGCAAATATTTCTCCCGGATCAGGGAGATTATCTGGTAATTTTCTAAAAGGTGAAGCACTCTATAAAAAAGATAGCCTTTTTGCTTTAAAAGGAAGTTTACTTATTAGTTCTAAATCACCAAATTTTAATACTTTATTACATCAAAGCAAGTATGATGACTACAATTGGCAAAATAATTTTAACGCTGTAAATACAAGGAATTTAAGTTTTGATTTCTCCTCTAAATGGATAAATGCTACTCTAAATTTTACGAATATAGATAACTATACCTACTTTAACGAAAATAATAAACCTGCACAATTTGATAATCAGATTACATATTTAAAAGTAAAAGCAAGTAAAGAAATTAAGTATTGGAAACTAGTCTTAAACAATACAATAATGTACCAAAATGTGAGCAGTGGTAGCGCTGTTTTTAGGGTGCCAGAATTAGTAACAAGAAATACGTTTTATTACGAAGATTATTGGTTTAAAGGAAAACCAATGTTGGTAAATATTGGTGCTACATTCAAGTATTTTACGAAATATAAAATGAATGCTTACAATCCGTTATTAGCAGAATTTACATTGCAAGATATACAAGAAATTGGTTTTCCAACAGTAGATGTTTTCTTTAACGCACAAGTCAGAAGAACACGTTTGTATTTTAAAATCGATAATGTAACTTCTAGTTTTACTAAAAAGAATTATTTTTCTGCTCCTAATTATCCTTACAGAGATTTTACAATACGCTTTGGTATGGTCTGGAACTGGTTTATTTAATTCTAGTTAGTCTTATTTCTTTTTCAACTGTTTAATTTTAATATTTAACGCAGCAAAAAGCAATGTTGTAAATGGACTTAGCCAGTTAAAAATAGCATATACAAAATACTCGCCAACACCTACACCTAAAACTCCAGATTGATAAGCTCCACAGGTGTTCCAAGGAATTAAAACCGACGTAACTGTACCCGAATCTTCTAAAGTTCTACTTAAGTTTTCTGGAGCTAAACCTTTGTCTTCGTATGCTTTTTTAAACATTTTACCAGGAACAACAATCGCTAAATATTGATCGGAAGCTGTTACGTTTAGCGCCAAACAACTTGCAACAGTGCTTGCAAACAACCCAAAAACAGAAGATGCTAAACTAAGTAAAGCTCCACTAATTCTAGACAAAGCACCAATAGCATCCATAACACCTCCAAAAACCATTGCACAAATAATCAACCAAATTGTACCTAACATTCCATACATTCCACCAGCAGTAAATAAATCGTTTAATTCTTTACTTTTTGTAACTACGGCAGAATCTGTTGTAATAGCATTCATAACTCCTTTGTAAGCAGAATTAGCAGTTAATTCTGTTTCACCTGCAACATTCAGAACAATTTCTGGTTGTGCAATAATTGCAGCAACTCCTGCTAATAATGTTCCTGCTAGCAATGCAATTAATGGTGGCGTTTTCTTAACGATTAAAAAAATTACAATCGCCGGTACAACAAATAACCAAGGAGATATATTAAATGCATCATCAATAGCCACTAACTTATCTGAAACATCAGGAGAACCCGTTGTTTCTATCGAAAAACCAATAATTACAAATACTAGTAAGGTTACTGAAATTGTTGGAATTGTAGTAATAGCCATGTATTTGATATGAGCAAATAATTCACCTCCAGCCATGGTTGGTGCTAAATTTGTAGTATCTGAAAGTGGCGACATTTTATCGCCAAAATAAGCCCCTGAAAGTACCGCTCCCGCAGTCATCCCTGCAGAAATACCTAATGTGTTTCCAATACCGATTAACGCAATACCAACTGTGGCTGAAGTTGTCCAAGAACTACCTGTAGCAATAGAAATAATAGCACAAATTACTACCGAAGCTGCTAAAAATATCGTTGGATTGAGAATTTGTAGTCCGTAGTAAATCATAGACGGAATAATACCACTGATCAACCAAGTTCCTGCCAAAGCACCTACCATTAATAAAATTAAAATTGCTCCTGATGTTGATTTTATATTTTCTGCAACCTCATCCATCATTTTTTGGTAAGAAACCTTATTTCTAAAACCAATAATAGCAGCAATTGCCGCACCCATTACCAAAATAAATTGGTTACTACCACTTAAAGCATCATCTCCGTACACAAAAAAAACATTGTAAAATAACATAGCAACTAAAGCAAATACAGGAATTAAAGCTTCCCAAATATTTAACTCTTTATTCTTAATTACTTCTGTGTTTTTTGATGAATTGTTACCTTCCATATATGGTTAAATTTTGTTTTGTAATGTTACGATTTTAGTAGGTATTATACAAGTTCTAAAAAACGCAAAAGCGGTTTACTAATCTCTTTTTTTCTGAAGTCGTAAACTATCGATTTTCTTTCTTTACTTGACAACAATAACGCAGTAAATTAAATTATTTCTGTTGATAAAAAGATGATCTAATCTATTTAAATGATACAAATATGTGCGTCTACAATTTTGCTAGAACGTAAAAATTAAAACAGAGCACAAAAAAAGGCCAAAAAACAAATGTTTTCTGGCCTCTAAATTGAGTCTAAATAATTTTGTATTATGCTTTCGTTTTAACAACAAAAGAGAATTCTATAATGTCATCTATAAATTTGTCTTTTAATCCTTCGATCCATCTTTTAGAAGCATATTTTACATTAAAATCTGCTCTATCAACATTAAAAATATCACTTTTAAAAGTTGTAATACCCGCTTCCACAGAAATTGTTGCAGGGATTGTAATGCTCTTAGTAACATCTTTAATTTGTAAATTTCCTGTTACAGCTAACTTTCCATCGACATCTTCTACTTTAGTAATTACAAATTGTGAAGTTGGATAAACAGCTACATCAAAGAAATCAGCGTTTTTTAAATGTCCTTCAATTTTTCCTGCCCCTTTACTCCCTTTCAAATCTAAATTTGTAATTGTACTCATATCTATTACAAATTCACCACCTTTTAAGCTTCCGTTTTCAATTGATAAAACTCCACTTTGTAAAGCTACAGTTCCATCATGAGCTCCGCCCGGTTTTGTTCCTTTCCAATTTAGAACTGATAAAGCAGTATCAACATTATTTACTTCAGAAATAGCGGACTCTACCTTTACAGCTTCCTTAACTTCTACTTTCTCTTTTTTATTTTCTTTACAAGCAGTTAAAACTGATGCAAATACTACTAATGATACAATTATTTTTTTCATTTGTTTGATAAATTAAATTAGTGATTTTTTATTTTCCATGGCAAATATACAAACAATTTATTTTCCTTGGAAAATAAATTTTACTTTTTTATAATATGACTAATGGCATGAGCAGCTGCCTGTAAACCAAACGCTGCTGGCATATAACTAATTGTGCCGTAATAAGATTTCTTAAAATTTGTACCATCTGTTTTTTTTACACTTGTTGCAATCTGAATCTCTTCTGAATATACCGCCTTTACACCCTTATCTACTTTGCGTTCTTTTAAACGTTTTCGTAAAACTCTTGCCATGGTGCAGTTTTTAGTTTTAGAAATATCTTTTACCCTAATTTTAGTAGCATCTAATTTACCACCTGCACCCATCGAAGAGATAATTTTCACTTTCTTTCTTCTAGAAGCAACAATCAAATTTACTTTTGGCGTAATTGAATCTATACAATCTAAAACATAATCAAACTCTTTCGAAACAATTTCATAAGCTCTCTCTGGCGACAAAAACTCTTCTAAAACAGTTAATTCAATCTCTTTGTTAATGTCTTTTAAGCGAGCTGCTAAAATCATGGCCTTCGATGCGCCAAGAGTAGAATCTAATGCAGGTAATTGTCTGTTTTTATTAGTCTCATCAAAAACGTCACCATCTACAATTGTCATCTTGTTAATACCAGATCTTGCTATAAATTCTGCTGCATAAGAACCAACACCGCCCAAGCCAACAACTAAAACATTGGCCTTTTGTAATTTCTCTAAACCTTCTTTTTGCACTAATAACTCTGTGCGCTCTAACCAACTCATCTCTTAAAAATATTTTTAAAATTCTGTTTTATTTTTTGCTGAAGTTCTTCGACTTCTGTATTTTTTATTTCTGATACTTTCTGATACACTTCTTTAATATTGTAATTTATAGCATCATCTGTTTCTAATAGTAAAGATGAAATATTGACTTTAGAAACAATTTCTTGCAAATTTTTATTTTTGATGACTGCCGTTCCGAAAGACAATATAATTCCGTTTTTAATTAAACTTTCTGCAACTTGAAAATTTTTATTGAAACCATGAAAAATCCAAACTTGTGACGGATTCAACTCCTTTTTTATTTCAACAAGCTCTTGATGTGCTTTTACACAATGAATAATTAATGGTTTTTGATGTTTTTCTGAAAGCTGAATTTGCTTCTTAAAAACCTCTTTTTGAAGTTCGAAATCTATTGACGAAATTTTATCTAAACCACATTCTCCTAAGGCAAAGCAATTTTTATCTTTTAACTTTTCCTCTATAATTAAAAGTTCTTCTGCCAGATTTTTTTGTTTTATAAACCAAGGATGTATACCAATTGAAAAGGGGTTAGTGAAATATGTATCATTAGGATATTTATTCTCGATCGAAAATATATTTTCTGAAGAAGCTTTTTTATGTGTATGAATATCAAAAAACAACATAAAAACTACTCTTTATTCTTAGAATCTATACTAATTGTTACTGGCCCGTCGTTGATTAGTTCTACTTTCATATCTTCACCAAACTGACCCGATTGTATTTTTTTACCTAAAGCCGTTTCTAACGTTTTTAGAAAATTATGATATAGCGGAATCGCTATTTCTGGTTTTGCCGCTTTAATATAACTGGGTCTATTTCCTTTTTTGGTAGATGCATGCAATGTAAACTGACTTACAACAATAGCATTTCCATCAACCTCAGCAAGAGAATGATTCATTACACCCTCCTGATCGTTAAAAATGCGAAGATTTATAATTTTACGAACTAACCAATTAATATCCTCTTGGTTATCTTCATTTATAATTCCTAAAAGAATTAAAAGCCCTTTTTTAATAGACGCTACCTTTACCTCATTAATGGTAACACTCGCTTTAGAAACCCTTTGAATAATAACTTTCATAAACTATTCGTTTTCTTCTTCATCCCAAATATCTGTTCTAAAATGTTCTTTTTCTTCTTCACCATTTAAAATTTGAAGGTAGCTTTTATAACGAGACCAAGAAATTTTATCTTCCTCTAAAGCATTCTTTACAGCACAATGAGGCTCTTTTGTATGGATACAATTATTAAACTTACAATCTTGTTTTAGGGCAAAAAATTCTGGAAAATAATCTCCTAATTCGTATTTATCCATATCAACAACTCCAAAACCCTTAATACCGGGTGTGTCTATAATTTGTGCATCAAAACTTAAATCAAACATTTCTGCAAATGTTGTCGTGTGTTTACCTTGTTTATGCTGACCAGAAATCTCCTTTGTTTTTAGGTTTAAAGAAGGTTCTATCGCATTTACCAATGTAGATTTACCAACTCCCGAATGACCAACAAACATGGATGTTTTGCCTATCATTAATTCTTTAACTTTATCGATATTAATATTATTAGTTGCAGAAACCTCTATACATCTGTAACCGATTGCTTCGTAAATATCTTTTAAATATAAAACTTCTGCGCGTTCCTCTAATTCATAAGAATCTATCTTATTAAAAACTAAAATTGAGTCTATTCTATACGCTCTTGTGGATACTAAAAAACGATCTATAAAGGCTGCAAATGTTGGTGGATTATTGATCGTAATTAATAAAAAAACTTGATCAATATTTGAGGCAATAACATGTGTTTGTTTGGAAAGGTTTACAGATTTACGCGCAATAAAATTATCTCTATCTAAAATCTTTTTTATAACCCCTTCTTCTTCATCTCCTGTTTTTTCTATATCGAACAAAACTTTGTCGCCAACAGCAATTGGATTCGTGCTTTTAATGCCCTTAATTCTAAATTTTCCTTTTATTCGGCATTGATGAAACTCACCCTCTTCTGACTTTACTTGATACCAACTTCCTGTAGATTTATAAACGATTCCTTTCATTAGTACAAAGATGCTGAATTTTAAGTAAACATCAGAATATCAGTTCGAGTGATTTTTGACCTTATTAGAAACTTATTAAGTTTTAATGAATAAAAAAATCCTTCAGGGTTTATAAAACCTAAAGGATTTTTTTTGAGACTACTCTTTTTGCAAGGGATTTAATGCCTTACATTAGTTACCTATACAATTATCCGTTAATAATCTTTTCTTGATGATTGATTGATTCTTGGTGAATTGCTTTGAACAGTTTTAAAATAAACTCTTCGCTTAAACCTTTACTATCACCCTCTAAAACCATGTTTCCAAGAATCTCGTTCCAACGTCTAGACTGCAAGACAGCTACGTTTTGTTCTTTCTTTAAACCACCAATTTTATCAGCAACTTGCATTCTTTTTCCTAACAAATCAATTAATTGATCATCTACAACGTTAATTTGAGCTCTTAAGCTTTCTAAAGGCTCTCTGTAACTCGCTGCAGTATCTGTTAATTTCTTGATTGTTAAATCTTCCATTATGGATTTTAATTTTGTTGGCGTAACTTGCTGAGCTGCATCACTCCATGCGTTTGCTGGATCAAAATGAGTCTCAATCATTAGACCATCAAAATTTAAATCTAAAGCTGTTTGAGAAACCTCTTGAATCATTTCTCTGTTTCCTGTAATATGGGACGGATCGTTGATTAAAGGCAAGTCTGGAAATTTATTTTGAAACTCAATGGCTAATTGCCATTCTGGTGTATTTCTATATTTTGTTTTCTCGTAGGTAGAAAACCCTCTGTGAATTGCTCCAAGATTTTTGATTCCTGCAGTATATAATCTTTCAATACCACCTAACCATAATGCTAAATCAGGATTTACTGGGTTTTTTACCAAAACAATTTTATCTGTTCCTGCTAAAGCATCCGCAATTTCTTGCATGATAAAAGGCGACACTGTAGAACGTGCACCAATCCACAATAAATCAACGTCGTTTTCGATTGCTAATTTTACATGTGCTGCATTTGCAACTTCTGTACAGGTTTTCATACCTGTTTCTTCTTTAACTTTTTTTAACCATCTTAAACCAATCTCACCAACACCTTCAAACATTCCTGGTCTCGTTCTTGGTTTCCAAATTCCTGCTCGGAAGTAGCTTACATCAGAATCTTTTAATTCGTGTGCTATTTTTAAAACCTGTTCTTCGGTTTCTGCACTACAAGGCCCTGCTATTACTAGAGGATGACTTAAATTCATATCATCCAACCATGTTCTTAATTCTTTTGTATTCTCCATTTTTCTACTTTTTTTGGATTATTATTTTATCCCGTTTAATATTTTTTTAATGTGATTTGTACTTTCCATTTCTTTAAAAATTTCGGTAAAATCGTCTTTAATCATCAACTCTTTAAATTGTTGTAGATTGTTAATATACTCGTCCAACGTTTCTATGACGTTTTCTTTATTTTGTTTGAAAATAGGTGTCCACATTGCTGGCGAACTTTTTGCCAAACGAACTGTTGATTCAAACCCAGAACCTGCCATATCAAAAATATCACGTTCATTTTTTTCTTTATTGATAACCGTTTTACCCAACATAAATGCACTTATATGAGATAAGTGGGAAACATACGCAATATGCTTATCATGAGAAATAGGATCCATGTAACGAATACGCATTCCAATGTCTGTAAAAAGCTTTAAAGCTTTCTCTTGAAGTTTAAAAGTGGTTTTTTCTACCTCACAAATAATATTGGTTTTTCCAACGTATAATTGAGAAATCGCAGCTGTTGGGCCAGATTTTTCTGTACCCGCAATCGGGTGACACGCTAAAAAATTTCTTCTTTTTGGATGATATTCAACCGCTTTACAAATTGCTTCTTTTGTTGAACCTGCATCTACCACTAAACCTGTATCAGAAATTTTATCTAAAATAGTTGGTAGCAATTTTACGGTTGCATCTACAGGAATTGAAACAATTACTAAGTCTGCATCTACGATATCGTCTAAAGTTGCTTTTTTATCAATTAGATTTAATTCTAACGCCTTATTTAAGGTTTCATCTTTTCTACTAATTCCATGTATTACAGCCTCTGGATTATTCTTTTTAATGTCGATGGCAAAACTCCCGCCAATTAAACCAACACCAATCATGTATATATTTTTCATAACCTATAATCTTGATATTGCTTCTTTAATAACCTCTGATTCTACACATAATGAAAAACGGATGTACCCTTCTCCTTGAGATCCAAAAATGGTTCCAGGTGTGATAAAAATATCATTGTCATACAACACTGAATCTGTAATTTCTTCAGATTTTTTTCCTTCAGGTATTTTTGCCCAAACAAATAAGCCTGTTGCATTTTTACTATACCTGGTTTCTAACTTATCTGCTAATTTCCAAATTAAGCTTCTGCGTTCTTCGTATATTTTATTCTGGGCTAAAAACCAATCATCAGATAATCGTAATGCTTCTATTGCTCCTTTTTGAATTCCATAAAACATACCAGAATCCATATTACTTTTTACTTTTAATATTTCATTTATATAGTTCGCATTTCCTAAAACCATACCTACTCGCCAACCAGCCATATTAAACGTTTTACTTAAAGAATTTAATTCTAAAGCAATGTCTTTTGCACCTTCAACTTGTAAAATACTAATAGGTTCGTCGTTTAAAATAAAACTATAAGGATTGTCATTTATAATTAAAATATTGTACTTTTTACCAAATGCAACTAATTTTTGAAACGTTTCTAAAGTGCCATCTGTTCCTGTTGGCATGTGTGGATAATTTACCCACATAATTTTTACATCTGTTAAATCCTGGGCTTCTAATTTTTTAAAGTCTGGTTGCCAATTAGTTGTATCACTTAAATTATAAAAAAGTGGCTCTGCACCTACTAATTTTGTTACTGATGTGTAAGTTGGATACCCAGGATTTGGAATTAATACTTTATCGCCCTCATTTAAAAAAGCCATAGAAATATGCATGATTCCTTCCTTACTTCCCATTAAAGGCAAAACTTCATTTTCCGAATTAGTATCTACAGAGAACTTATTCTTGTAAAACACAGATATTGCACTTCTTAATTCTGGCAAACCTTGGTAAGATTGATATTTATGCGCACTCACATCATTTAAACTTCCTTGGATTGCTTCTAATACTTGGGCAGGTGGTTGTAGGTCTGGAGACCCGATGCCCATATTAATTATTGGTTTTCCTGCAGCTACTAAACCTCTAACTTCTCTTAATTTTTTAGAGAAATAGTATTCTTGCACTGTATCTAATCTTTCGGCTGGTTTAATCATAATTATATTTTTTGATACTGAAATACATTCTTATTTAGACTAAGGCCTACCGTTTTTATAAGTTCCTAAAATCTTGAATTCTTCTGCCATTATCTCTATTATCGCTTTTGCTTTTTCATAATCTTTATAACTATCAAAAGTTACATCTACGAAAAACGAATATTTCCAAGGAGTTTGAATGACGGGTAGAGATTGAATTTTAGTTAAACTCAACTTACAATCACTCAATACATTTAAAATAGCTGCTAAACTTCCTCTTTTATGGTTTAACTGAAATTTTAAAGAAGCTTTGTTTAGTTGATCAGTTTCATCCACTGGTTGATCTGTTTGGACAATTACAAACCGTGTTGAATTGTCTTTAATTGTTTGAATTTCATCTTCAATGATATTTAAATCAAAAATATCCGCAGCAATTTTTGGTGCAATTGCAGCAATACCAAATAAATTTTCTTTTGAAATTCTTTTTGCTACTTCTGCTGTGTCTACATCTTCAACTAATTTAACATGAGGGTAATTTTTAAAGAATTCTTTACATTGTAATAATGCCATTGGATGAGACCAAACTTCTTTAATATCATTAATACCCTGCCCTTTTAAAGCCATTAAATGATGATGAATATTTAAATAGCCTTCATTCGTAATATGTAAATTATGTTGATCTATTAGTGCATAATTAGGAATAATAGAACCCGCAATTGTGTTCTCTAAAGCCATAACACCAAGGTCTGCAGAACCGTCTAACAAACTACTTACCAAAAAATCAAAAGACATACATTCTTTTAACTGTATTGAAGATCCGTAGAAGTCACGTGCAACTTTATGGTGATTTGAGCCCTCTGCTCCTTGAATGGCGATAACTTTATTCATTATAATGATTAATATCAAAAAAAAAGTCTCGAATTAAATTCGAGACTTTATATTATTTAAATGTTTTTACAACATGATACAAAGTCTCTCCTCTTATTGTAAAAATAAAAGTAAAAATAGAAACGTGTCCAATTGTTATGCAACATTTTAATTGTCTTTGGTTTATGCAACAAATCTAAAGATTAAATTGACATAAAAAAATATTAAAGAAGCTATTTTATAAGAATTATCAAATTAACAAAATACTACCTGTAAAAAATGTTTTTTTGCGGGCTCTAAAAAAAAAAGAGGTATTTGTTGTATTATTAAAAATAGACTTTAATCAATAATCTATTAGCCATCTTCACTTGAAAAAATGCAGATAAAAATAAAACCCATTAAACGACCAACTATTAGTAACCAACTATAAAAGAACGAAATAACTGTATATTTTAAGAATTCTTAAAAGTAACCTAAACAAATAATAAATTAACGCTTTTCTAACGATATAAATATATTTATTTGCTAAATCTCTTGTAATTTTTGGGCAGAATGGTGTAATAAACAGCCTAAATATGTTATATTATTGCAACATGTCCTCTAATAAAGACATACAACTAAACTATTTTTTAAATGAAAAAGATACCTTTACTACTGCCATTAATATTGATTGCCCAGTTTGGATTTTCTCAAACTTCAAATAAACCAAACATAATTCTTATTATGGCAGATGACCTAGGTTATGGTGATGTTGGATTTACAGAAAATAATATTCCAGCTGGTGATTATTTTTGGGACGGAAACTTTGACGGACAATCAGATGGAGCATGGGACACACCAATACAAACACCTGAATTGGATGCTCTAGCTGGTGAGGGTTTAGAACTAAACAATTTTTATTCTATTGGGCCGGTTTGCTCTCCTACACGAGGAGCATTTCTTACGGGAAGACATTATGGGCGTTTTGGTGTTTTTTCTGCCAATACAGGAGCTTTACCAGAGCACGAAATTACTTTAGCAACTATGTGTAAAACACAAGGATATAAAACAGGTCATTTTGGAAAATGGCACATAGGAACTCTTGACGAAAATAGATCACCAAAAACAGCTCGAAGAGGAAGACCTGAATTTGTAGCCAAACCTTGGGAAAGAGGCTATGATTACTTTTTTGGAACAGAATCTTCAATCTCTACTTTAAATCCGCAAGTGAATGCATTTAATCCTAATGCGGCAGGTGCAGAAAGCAAAAACCCTTACGTAGAATACAATGCTTCCGACACGAACCCTGCACCATCATATCCAGGCGGATTGATTGGAGACGACTCTCAAATAATGGTAGACAGGGTTAAAACATTTATAACTACCGCAGAAAATGAAGAGAAACCTTTTTTAGCTACTGTATGGATTCACGCACCTCATGAGCCCTTTGTAGCGAGTGCCTCAGACAAGGCTAAATATTCTAGTTATACAGATCAGGAACAAGACTATTTTGGATGCATCACTGCAATGTCTAGAGCTATTGGAAACTTAAATGACTTTTTAAAAGCCAACAATCTTGATGAAAACACTATTGTCTTATTTACGAGTGATAATGGGCCGGAGGGAAAATTTAAAAACGGAGGTTATCAAAAACCTGGAAGAGCAGGAAATTTAAGAGGAAGAAAACGAAGTACATATAATGGAGGTGTTTTAGTACCTTCATTTATAAAATGGCCGGGAAAAACTGATGTTACAGGTTTCCCAAAAGAGTCAACATATCAAACAAGTGTTTTAGATATTTTTCCTACAATTATGGAAGTAACTGGTTACACAATGCCAGATACTAGACCTATAGACGGAAAATCTATTATACCTTATTTGAACGACCCTACTAATAACGGAACTAGACAAAACGCTATACCTTTTCTTGATAACAAAAAAATGGCATGGATCGAAGGAGATGTTAAGTTTATAATCAACAAAAATGGAGAACCGAAAGAGGCTTACAATATGATTTCTGATAGACCAGAAAACACTGATCTAATTGCTAATTATAATGCAACAGAAATACAAAAAATATGGGATGATTGCATAGCATGGAACTCAAGTGTGAATAAAAGTTATTGGGGCCTTGATTACGTTCCTGAACCTTTTACGCCCTCAGAATACCTTGCTCTTCAAAACAATCAGACTGACGGAGATCCTTCAACTACTCTTAGCGAAGCAGCTTACCAAGCAGCCTTAATTGGCACTTGGCAAGGTTTAGATAACGTTGATGTTTCTGAAACTAGTGAAGGAGGAATAAAACAAGAGCCTATAATACCTGCATCACCATTATCTGCGATAGAATACAATTTAGATGGAGATTATAAATTTAATGTATTTCCAAACCCCACTGCAAATAGCTTTGCTATAAAAGGAAAATTAGATGGCTATAAAATTAAAGTTTTTGATATTAAAGGTTCTGTTATAAAATCTATTGACGGAGTAAATAATGAGCAGAAAGTTAATATCGTTAATGAACCAAAAGGTTTATATTTAGTGCTATTACAAAACAAAACTACTGGAGCCGTAGAGTTTCAAAAAGTACTGATAAAAAAGTAATCTATAAATAGTTTAGAAAAGCACGCTAATTTATATTAGGGTGTTTTTTTGCTCGCAAATTATAAACAATTCATAGAACATCATTAAAATTAAAACCACAAGTTCTTTTTAATTAAGAGCTTTCTTTGCAAACAAACAAAGGTCCACTATACTTTAAACCATTCTTTCACCAATTCTTTTTCAATTGGTGCATTAGTTTTATGGTTATAATCGTTTTTAATTTGTTCATATTGATAGTCTTTAGACCATTCTTCAATATTTTGACTCAAATCTTTTAATGATTGGCAAATAAAATTTAGTTCTTCTGAGGATATTGTTGGGTGCAAAGACAAACGAACCCAACCTGGTTTTTGTGTATTACACCCCTGTAAGATTTCATCTTTAATTCTGTTTGATGTTTCTTGATTAACGTTCAATAAAAAATGCCCATATGTTCCTGCGCAAGAACAACCTCCTCTTGTTTGGATTCCGAATCTGTCATTCAATAATTTTACAACAATATTAAAATGATATTTTTCAAAATAGAAAGAAAAAATACTTAATCTTTCTTTTTGGGTTGGTGCTAAAATTTTGACTCCTGGTAAACTTTCTAAAGTAGAGAAAACAACTTTATTTATTTCATCCTCTCTCTTTTTAATGTTTTTAACCCCCATCTTTTCTTTCAACTGAACAGAAAGTGCAACTCTTATGGTTTGTAAAAAACCTGGTGTACCACCATCTTCTCGAGTTTCTACATCATCAAAATAATCATGTTCTCCCCAAGGGTTTGTGTAGCTTACAGTACCTCCTCCTGGATTATCTGGAATTGTATTCTTATATAATTTCTTATTAAAAACCAAAACACCTGAACTTCCTGGTCCTCCTAAAAATTTATGTGGAGAAAAGAAAATAGCATCTAAATAAGCTTCTTCATCTTCTGGATGCATATTAATGTCTACATAAGGCCCACAACAGGCAAAATCTACAAAACACAACCCATTGTACTTGTGAATTAATTTTGCAACTTCATGATAAGGTGTTTTTATACCCGTTACATTAGAACAAGAGGTGATAGAAACAATTTTTATTTTTCTATGTTGATGTTTCTGAATGCATTTTTCAAACTCTACTAAACATAGTAGACCTCTTTTATTACAAGGAACAACCTCAACATCAGCAATTGTTTCTAACCAAGAAGTTTGGTTAGAATGATGCTCCATATGACTTACAAAAACAATCGGTTTTAATTCTTCTGGAATCGTGGTATGGTTTTTTAAGTTTTCAGAAACCTTAATTCCTAAAATTCGTTGAAATTTATTGACAACACCTGTCATGCCAGTTCCTGTAGTAATTAAAACATCATTGTCACTTGCATTTACATGACGTTTAATAATGTTTCTAGCCTCATGATATGCTAATGTCATAGCGGCTCCGGAAGTAGAGGTTTCTGTATGTGTATTTGCAACAAAAGGCCCAAATTTATGTAACATCTTATCTTCAATTGGCGCATACAATCTTCCACTTGCCGTCCAATCTGTATAAATCAATTTTTGTTCCCCGTAAGGAGATTGAAATGTTTGATTTATACCAACTATATTTTCTCTAAATTGATTAAAATAGTTTTCTAAATCTAACTCTGCGATGGTCTCTTTTGATGAAATCATAATTTATAAAATCTTTACTCTCTGTTGTAAAATAGTTATTTAAAATTTGATATCCCTTTTTGTAGCCAATTGAAATAAGTATCTACATCTGGAGTATATGCTACTGGAATAATTAAATTCTTTTCATTATGATCCATTAAAACATAAAACGGCTGTGTATTGGTTTTATATTTTATGGTTTGCATTTCACTCCATTTTTGTCCAATATATTTTAATTTTTTTCCTGGATGTAATTTAGATTCTAAAATATTTTCTGTCTTTAGCTTACGCTTATCATCAACATATAATGAGATTAAAACCACTTCATCTTTTAAAAGTTTTAAAACCTTTGGTTTAACCCAAACATTTTGTTCCATCTTTCTGCAATTTACACAAGCATGCCCTGTAAAGTCTAACATTATTGGCTTACCTACTTTTTTGGCGTATGACAAACCTTTATCGTAATCATTAAAAGCTAAAATATTATGCGGAGCCATTATATGTGCGCCATCAGGAATTTCTAAACTCCCAATAGAGTCTCCATTTCCCAATTTCGAATAACCTACTCCATAAGGAGATTCGCTATAATGCTGTGGTGGAGGAAATGCACTTATTATATTTAATGGTGCTCCCCATAAACCAGGAATCATATAAATCGTAAAAGTTAAAGTTACTAAACCTAAAGTTAATCTACCTACAGAAATATATTTTAAAGGGGAATCATGAGGCAGTTGTATCTTACCAAAAAGATACAAGGTTAATGTTCCAAAAATTGCAATCCAAATAGCAATAAAAACCTCTCTCTCTAATAAATGGGCTTGTAAAACTAAATCTGCATTTGATAAAAATTTAAATGCTAAAGCCAACTCTAAAAATCCTAAAACTACTTTTACAGTATTTAACCAACCTCCCGATTTCGGTAATGAATTTAACCAACCAGGAAAAGCAGCAAACAAAGCAAATGGTAATGCTATTGCGGTAGAAAAACCTAACATACTAACAATCGGAGCAATCCTTTCCCCTGTTGTTGCTGCTGCTACCAAAGCAGAACCTACTAATGGACCTGTACATGAAAAAGAAACAATAGCTAATGCCAATGCCATAAAAAAGATTCCGGCAACCCCACCTCTATCCGCTTTCGAATCTACTTTTGTTCCCCAAGAACTTGGTAAAACTAACTCAAATGCACCTAAAAACGACGCCGCAAAAAGAACTAAGATTAAAAAGAAAATAATATTAAACCAAACATTTGTAGATAAAGCATTTAAAGCATCTGGACCAAAAATAGCACTTACTGCTAGACCAATTACCACATAGATTATTATTATAGATACACCATAAAAGATAGCATTTCTTATTCCTGCTGCTTTTGTTTTACTTTGTTTGGTAAAAAAACTAACAGTCATAGGAATCATTGGAAAAACACATGGGGTTAACAAAGCTGCTAATCCACCTAAAAAACTTAAAAGAAATAAAGTTAACAAACCTCTATCTCCTTCATTTTTAGTGCCTTTTAAAGTATCAGAAACTACACTTACCTTCGTTTCGTTTTCTAAGGTAAAAACCAAATCTATTTCTGTTGGTGCTAAACACTTTGTATCGTCACAAACCATAAACTCTACAACTCCATTAATGGTATTAACGTCTGAAGTTGTTTTAATTTTTTGCTTAAAAATAGCTGAGTTTTCAAAGAACTTAATTTTCATTTGAAAAACAGGGTCATCAACTGTGTGCCCTTCTTCTTCAATTGTTTTTCCTATTAGAGAAAAATTTTCCTTTTTAGTATCAAAAGAAAATGTTGTTGGTATCGGACCATCTTCCGGAACTTCTTGTGCATACAAATGCCAGCCTTCTTCTATAGTGGCTTTAGAAACCAAAATGTATTCGGTATCTGATACTTTTTCAACGGACGTTGACCATTGTAAAGGGTTTTCTATTTGAGAAAATATTCCTAAAGTAAAGGTTAGAAATAAAAAAATAAGTATATTTTTCATGTGCTAATAATATCAATAGAGTCTTATTAAAAAGATGTATACCTTTCTAAGTTTCTTTTAAAAATCAAAGATAATTAATTCAATAAGACAAGCTTTAATCAATGGGGTAAATTCATGAAATTTAGAACTAAGGTAACTTTTTCAAAGAACCTGTTACAAAATTTTTACAAAATCGTCAAAAGCAACATAATAAGGCTGATCTTTAAAAACAGGACTCTCAACGCTTTCTGCATTAGCAATACCCACACCCGCAAACCAAACTTTTGCATTTTGTTTTTTTGCATGATTTTTAAAAGTTTCCATCCAAACAACATCATATTCAGTTGGATTTTGAATATTATTTGATGCTTTTACCAATACAAAAATTGTTGGCTCTCCTTTTTTAAATAATACATACTGCGGATGTCTTTTTAACTGACTATTTATAGCTTGAAACTCGTACCCCATTTTTACTAATTTCTTACCAACTATATTCATTGCTAAATTATGCAATTCTTGTGCTGTTAAAACCTGCATTATTTTTTCTTTTTCTTGTTACGTTTATTGTAATTTTTATCTCCTCTAGTTTTAGGCTTCTTATATTTTGCTGCTATTTCTCTCCTGTAAGACCCACCTCTGTTAACTTGACTATTCTTTTCACTCTTTTCATGAAATGCGGGTCCTGGTACATATTCTAAAGAAGTTCTATTCTTAGAAATCCCTTGATCTTCTCTTGGGCGTTCATCTTCTGTTAACAAATCAGAAATTTCTAAATCTTCAGGAAGTTCTAAAACCGGAATTTCATATTTCATTAACGTTTCAATCTCCTCTTTTGCTACTTGTTCTTTTTTTGTAGAAAATAGAATTGTTTTCCCTGCTTTTTCTGCACGACCAGTTCTACCAATTCTGTGCATATAATTTTCAGGAAACTCTGGTGTATCAAAATTTATAACATGAGAAACGTTATCAAAATCTAACCCACGAGCCATTACATCTGTCGCTAACAAAATTCGATTCTTACCTTCATCAAACTGTTTAATAGAGCGAATTCTATAATTTTGTGTTTTATTAGAGTGAATTATACACATTTCATCATTAAACATTTCTTGCATATGCTTAAACAACAAATCTGCAGTTCTTTTAAAACCGACAAAGATTAATACTTTATTAAAAGATTCTTTATCACTTAAAAGATGGTGTAACAAATTTACTTTCGTAAAAAAGTTAGGTATATTGTAAGAAATCTGTTCTATATTGTCTAATGGAGTACCACTAACGGCTACAGATATTTTTTCAGGTTTTTTAAAGAAATCGTAAATTAATGCATCAACATCTTCTGTCATTGTTGCAGAAAACAGAATGTTCTGTCTTCTTTCGGGAATCACGTCAAAGATATTCATTAACTGAAAACGAAACCCTAAATCTAACATTACATCCACTTCATCAATAACTAATTTTTGAATAGATTTTAGCTTTAATGCATTACTCAAAGCTAAATCATATAAACGTCCAGGAGTTGCTACAATAATATCTTGACCCTGTAAAATTGATTGTTTTTGAGTGTTAATGTTTGCACCACCATAAACACCTAGAACACGTGTATTGATATATTTTGATAATTGCTCTATTTGCTCAACCACCTGTAAAACCAATTCTCTAGTTGGCACTAATACTAAAACTCTTGGGTGTTTTTGTTTAGAAAATCGCAAATCTTGTAAAATAGGCATCATATAGGCAAAAGTTTTACCTGTTCCCGTTTGTGCAATTCCTACTACATCTTTACCTGATCTTACTACTGCAAATGCTTGTTCCTGAATTGGAGTTGCATTTACAAAACCCAAATCATCAACAGCATATTGTAATTGATTTGAGATTCCTAGGTCTTGAAAAGTCATGCTTAATATTTTTCTGCAAAGGTACGCTTTATAAAACGCTAAACAATAGCCCTTTTCAGTTAGAATATTTAGTAATTTTGCAATAGAAATTTTAGGCTAAATGATTACAGACACACATACGCATTTATATTCTAGTCAATTTGATGAAGATCAAGAAGCAACCATTCAACGTGCTAAAGAAGCTGGTGTTTCACGCTTTTTTATTCCTGCAATAGATTCTTCTTACACAGAGCGAATGATGAAACTTAAAAAAGACTATCCGGATGACGTTTTTTTAATGATGGGACTACATCCTACTTCTGTAAAAGAAAATTATTTAGAAGAATTAGCACACGTTAAAGAATGGATTGACAAAAAAGACTTTTATGCCATTGGTGAAATCGGAATTGATTTGTATTGGGATAAAACGCTTTTGACGCAGCAGCAAGAGGCTTTTAGAACTCAAATTAAATGGGCAAAAGAAAAGAAATTACCAATTGTTATTCATTGCAGAGATGCTTTCAATGAAATTTTTGAAGTACTAGAAACGGAAAAAGGGGATGATTTAAGAGGTATATTTCATTGTTTTACAGGTACGTTAGAACAAGCAAAAATAGCGATCTCTTACAATATGAAATTAGGAATTGGCGGTGTTACTACTTTTAAAAATGGAAAAATTGATAAATTTTTAAATGAAATTGATTTAAAACACATCGTTTTAGAAACAGACTCTCCTTATTTAGCGCCAACTCCTTATAGAGGAAAAAGAAACGAAAGTGCTTATATTACAAATGTAGTGGATAAATTAGTTGATATTTATGGAGTTTCTTTTAATGAAATTGCAGAAATTACAACTCAAAATTCTAAAGAAGTTTTTGGTGTATAATGCAAAAAACCCTAACGATATATTACAAAACACCAATTGGTACTGCAAAAATTGTAGGTGATGAAAACGGAATTCAAGTTGTTTCTGTTTTAGAAGAAGATATAGAAACATCTCAAAAAATTCCTGATTGTTTGCAGGATTGTTTAAGGCAATTAAAAGACTATTTTGAAGGTAAAAGAAATAATTTTGACTTAAAATTAAACCCTCAAGGAACTACTTTTCAGAAAAAAGTTTGGAATGAGTTATTAAACATTCCTTTTAATACAACCAGAACTTATTTAGAGCAAAGCAAGGCTATGGGAGATGTAAAAGCAATAAGAGCAGTTGCTTCTGCAAATGGCAAAAACCCAATCTGGATTATTATACCTTGTCATAGAGTTATTGGCTCTGATGGTTCTTTAACAGGTTATGCAGGTGGGATTTGGCGTAAAAAATGGTTGTTAGCTCATGAGAACCCAGTAAAACAACAATCGCTGTTTTAATTTTTATCTCAAATATTAAAAAACATATTTTTACGTTAAGAATGTATCGTTTCTTATGATTCAAAGAATTCTTTTTTTCTTATTGCTGTTCATTGGGTTTTCCATCCAATCACAAACAATATCTAAAGATTTTAGTTTTAAAAAATTTTTGGTTAAAAAAGATACAATCCAATTAGATTCCGTGGCTTTAAATCCCCAGAAATTTAAAGTTTTAGATGCTTTTTCTAAAGCAATTCCTTCGTCTGAATACACGGTTGATTTTAGCAATGCACTTTTAATTATCAACTCGAAAAAATTTACCAAAATTAGTGTTGAATATTTTAGACTTCCAGATTTTATTACAAAAATTTATACTCCTTTTGATAAAAAATTAATCGTACCAAACGAAACCAATACAGGTAAATTATATAGCTTAACTACGAATAAAAAAGCATCAGAAAAAAAACCCTTTGAAGGCCTAAAAACAAAAGGTTTTATTACAAGAGGAATTACCTCTGGTAACAATCAAAATGCGGTAACAAACTCTGCGTTAGATTTAAAAATATCTGGAAAACTATCGAAAAACATTACTTTACGAGCTAATATTTTTGATACCAACATACCTGTTCAAGAAAATGGATATTCACAAAACATTACAGATTTTGATAGAATTTTCATAGAAATGTTTACTGATAATTGGCGTGTAAAAGCGGGTGATATTTCATTACAAAATTCAGATAGTTACTTTATGCCTATTGCCAAACAAATTGCAGGTTTACGAGTAGAAGCTGACGTTAATAAAAACGTAAAACTTGCTGCCTCTGGTGCAGTTGTTAGAGGTAAATTTAATAGATACAGAATTACAGGAAGAGAAGGAAACCAGGGTCCTTATAAAATTTATGGTCTTAACAATGAGCCTGCGATTTTAATTATTGCTGGTAGCGAAACTGTTTATATAAATGGCATCGAAATAAAACGTGGAGAAAACGAAGATTATACAATTGATTATAATTTGGCTGAAATTACTTTTAATACCACATACCCGATAACAAATGATAAGAGAATTGTTGTAGAATTTCAGTATGCTGATAGAAATTACACACGATTTGTTACCTATGAAGAAGCTACTTACAAAAGTGATAAACTAAATATAAGTGCATATTTTTACAATGAAAATGATGCCAAAAACCAACCTTTACAGCAAAGTTTGACTGCGGATCAAAAACAAATATTAACAAACGCGGGAAATAACACTGATTTAATGGTTGCAGAAAGTGCTTTTTTAGATGCTTTTGATGAAAATAAAATACTTTATAAAAAAGTACTTAATGGTAGTACAGAAACTTTTGAATATTCTAATAACTCAGCGGACGCACTCTACTTTGTTACTTTTACAAATGTAGGTTTAAATAAAGGAGATTACCAATTAGATAGAAGCACCGCTATTGGTAATATTTTCATTTATGTCGGCCAAAATCTCGGAAGTTATAGTCCGATTATAAAATTAGCTCCCCCAACAAAACAGCAAGCATTTGTTTTAAAATCTAATTACGATTCACAAAAGAAAACTAAAATAAATACCGAAATAGCAATCAGCAACAATGATGAAAATTTATTTTCTTCCATAGACGATGCTAACAATGTTGCTGTTGCGGCAAAAGTAAATTGGGAACAAATTTTAATTGACAAAGAATGGCAATTAAAAAGTGCTATTTCTCATGAATTTGTTCAAAATCATTTTAAAACTGAAATGAGATGGGAGTCTGTTGAATTTAACAGAGACTGGAATATTTTAACAAACAACGCTACCAAAAATTATTTTCAATCAGAATTTAGGCTTCAAAATAAAAATAGTGATTTTCTCTTATATAGATTTAACAACCTGAGTTATCCAGAAATTTTTAATGGAAACAAACATGAAGTGCAATCTAAAATGAAATTGAATAAAACATCCTTTTTTATTGACGGAAGTTTTTTAACAAACACCTCAACTTCAGAAGACAACTCTTTTTTTAGAGCAAAAGCGAGAGCAGAACAAAGTTTTAATAAAAAATGGTTGGGAGCTTTTATTAATTTTGAAACAAACAGCAGAAAAAACAGCACTACAAAAGATTTTATAAATACAAGTCATCGTTTTAAAGAATTTGAAACTTATTTTGGTGTTGGAGACAGCACAAAAGTATATACTAAATTCGGGTTTAATTACAGAAATAATGACAGTATAAAATCGAATACTTTTACCGAAATCAACAATAGAAAAACATTCTATTTAAAGAGTAAACTGATACAAAACAAAAAAACTAATTTAAATATCTTTGCAAATTACAGACTTACAGAAAATAGATTTACAAATAATGAAAAGTCTTTAAACTCTCGAATAATTTTTAATCAAAAACTATTTAAAAACTTTATTAATTTAGGAACTGTTTATGAAACCTCCTCTGGTAATATTGCAAGGCAAGAGTATATTTATGTAAAAACAGAGCCTGGTTTAGGTTATTATACTTGGATTGATTACAACAGTGATGGAGTTCAAGATTTTGACGAATTTGAAATTGCCCAATTTCAAGATCAAGCAGAATATTTAAGATTACCAAAACCTAATTTACAATTTATTGCCACCCAAAGAGCAAAGTTTACCCAATCTATAAGTTTAAACCCGAGAGTTTGGTCTTCTAAAAAAGGATTTAAGAAGATACTTTCTCATTTTTACAATCAGAGTTTTTTAAGCGTAGAAAATGAGCAAGAGAGAATAGGAAATTCCTTTAATTTCAATCCTTTTGATTTTAATGAAAGTAAATTAATAGGTCTTAGTTTTAATCTTAGAAATAGTATTTATTTCAACAAAAACCTTCAAAAATATAGTGTGACTTATACGTATGGAAAGAACAGAAATAAACAACAGTACTTTATTGGTAGCCAAGAAAACAATATCAAACTACATCAGGCAGATTTTGCACATAAGTTCGCATATTTTTGGTTGTTCGAATTGATGGGAAAAACATCCGAGAATAATTTAGAAACTGAAAATTTTAGCAATAGAAATTATACTATTAGAGCAAACGAAATTCAACCAAAAATTAGTTTCCTATATAATAAAAACAATCGCTTTACTGCTTTCTATCATTTTAAAGATAAAGAAAATCAGTTATCAAGTTTTGAACAACTGAATCAACAAAAATTTGGATTTGAATATTTTTATATCAGTAGTAAAAAGAATCAAATTTCGACAAATATAAATGTATTTCTTAATGATTTTACTGGAGATACTAATACACCTATTGCATATCAAATGCTAGAGGGATTGCAGTCTGGACAAAATTATACATGGTCTATTTTGTTTAATCAAAAATTAAATCCGTTTTTAAATCTAAATTTAAATTATTTAGGAAGAAAGAGTGAAAACTCTAAAAGTATACACACAGGTAGCATACAATTAAGAGCAATTTTTTAAAAGTTACAATTAACTTTTACTATGTTTGTAAATGATTCTAAACTTTATTTGTAATATTTTAACGTAAACAAAAAATATGAAAAAAATACTTTTAATTTTCGGACTTTTAATTAGTTCTCTAACATACTCTCAGCAAGAGATTAAATTGGACATTGCTGATGCATTAGTTATAAAGAGTTTAGAATTTTCTTATGAAAACTACTTATCAACCGAAAATTCTTTCGGTATTTCTGCGCTTTTTAATGTTGAAAAACAAGAGAAAGATTTTAGATACAACGAAAATCTTATGATAACACCTTATTTCCGTCATTATTTTTCTACGGACGAAGTGTGGAATGTTTTTGGTGAAGCTTTTGTTGGTATCAATTCTGGGAAAAAAGAATCTGTTAAAGATTCTGGTATTTATGATGTAGATTATACGGATGGCGCTTTAGGTATTGCGATAGGTACAAAATATATTTCCAGCAGTGGTCTAATTATTGATGTTCATGCTGGAGCCGGAAGAAACTTATTTCTTTCAAATTCTCCTACTATCGTTCCAAGAGTAGGGGTAAATGTTGGTTGGAGATTCTAATTAACTCAATTTATTATTAAAAATCCTTCTGAAACAAATTGTTTTAGGAGGATTTTTTGATTTATTGAATAAATCATAGAAATATTTTTCATTTACAATGTTAAGATTACATAAAGCAAGTAAATATAAGTCATTGTTTTTTAGGTTTTTAAAAAAACACCAAATCCTAATGTTAATTTAATGTTATGTAATGGTATATTTAATGTAATTTTTATATATCTTTGTGTAAGTCCAAAGTTAATTACTAAAAATCAAATCTTATGAAGAAAGCAATTATACTCACAATATTATTTATATCAGCTATAGGATTTTCACAACAAAAAGAAACGACTTATGAAAAAGAAGGCGATTTAGTGAAAGCTACTTACTATAATGATAATGGAGATGTTAAAGTTCAGGGGTTTTTCAAAGACAAAAAATTAACTGGTACTTGGACTCGTTTTGATAAAAAAGGAAACAAAACCCAAATTGCACATTATAATGAAGGCAAAAAAGTTGGGAAATGGTTTGTTTGGAATAAGGAATCGTTAAAAGAAATTAATTACGACAACAATGTTTTAGTTGCAGTTAATGACTGGAAATCGGAATCTAAACTTGCCTTTAATAAATAATTTTTAATAAAAAAAGCAGACCTTATAGTCTGCTTTTTTTATTAAATACATTATTAGATTAAAAGCTATATCCTGTCCAAGTAAATACTGAATTATCAGCTCCCCCTGAGGTCCCAACAGAAGTTGTAATAGTTGCTCCGCCTGAAGTTGTATTTTTATTATCTGTTACATCTAAACCATTTGCAGTATTACCAACAGCAGTTATTGAAGTATTATCATTTGCATCAGTTTTACCATCTTTTAAATCGATAAAATCTGAATATGTTGCACCAGAACCCAGAGCTATATAAGCGTTTGTAATAGTCGCAGTTGCTCCTCTTCTTACTTTGATAGCATCAGCCATATCAACAGAATCTCCATTGTTGATAATTGTTAATCCATTAACAGTAAACACGGATTGTGCTATATCAGTAGGTGTATTACCATCTAAATTTCCATCAGCCTCAATACCTCTTGGATCAGAGGTTACAGCAGTATAATTCGCTTCTCTGATACCATATAAATTTGTACAAGTTCCTGTATATCCTTGTGTAAAATCAAACATATCATCTTTAGCATTTACAACTAATATATTAGAAGTATTTACAGAACCTCCAAAGAATTCGATAGCATCATCATCACCATTTAAAATAGCAATATTAGAAATTGTAGTTCCAGCACCAACACCATTTAAAGTTAAACCATTGTGTTCTGCTTCATCATCAATTCTAGCTCCTGTATATTCTAATTTTACATAGTTTAAGATTCCTGAATTATCGTTAACATCATCACCTCCAAAGAAAATTGAGTTTTTAACTTCTGTTGCTGCATTACTACTTGAAGATGCTTGTCTACTTATAGGAGCCATACCATTAATGATAATTCCTCCCCAATCACCAGCTTTAGGTATAGAAGCATTAGAAGTGAACAAAATAGGTTTTGCTGCAGTTCCATCTGCAATAATTCTCCCTCCTTTTTCTACCAAAATATAAACGTCTGTACCTCCTGCTAAAGCATTGATTCTTGTTCCTGCTTCAATAGTAAGTGTAGCTCCATCTTTTACTAAAAGTGCTCCTGTTAAATTGTGAGCAACACTTGCGTCTAATATTAAATCAGTAGTTAAGTTTCCTGCTAAGTTTTGTGCAGTTACTTCTCCTCCGACAGTTCCTCCTCCATTTTCGTCATCATTGTCTAATGAACAACTCGTAAAGATTAACGCTGAAATCGATAGAATTGATAAAATTACTTTTTTCATTTTTTTGTTTTTATTGTTTTTATTGTTTTTATTGTTTTTAACTATCGCAAATTTGCGATGTTATTGTATTTTCTATGTTGATTTATTTTTAAAGAAATATTATGAATAACAACCTTTATTTAGAAATCATAAGAGAACCCTAAGCTTAAATTAACACCCTTCTTATAATTACTTAACACTACATTATTTCCACTGGTAGAGCTATCTCTACTTAACTGAAAATCTGGGTTCATTAAGTTTGTAGCTTTTAATTTTATACGATACTTTTCTCCTAACTTTAATGAAGAAACCAAATCTAATGTTGGAATTCCTTTTTCGATAATGTTTTCAAATTTTCTTGTACCAATAGAATATACTCTGTCAGAAAAATAGTTAAACACTAAAGATGTTGTCAATTCGTTTTCTTCATATTGCTTTTTAAAAGTTAAATCAGCATTCATTAAAAATGGAGTTGCTCCTTCTAATTGACTTGATGTTTCAGTAAACTGTGCCACAGATTCTGGATCTAAGTTTACTTTAGAAAATAAAACAGATGCGTTTAAACCTGCATTCAAAGAATATTCATTTTCTTCTTCGTCATCACTTTTTAAAACATTTTTACGTGCTTCTAACTCAAATCCTAAAATAGATGCATCATCACCAACATTTAAATAGGTAAGTGTATTTCCTCCTGAAGGTATTTCACTTCTTGCAATTGGGTTTTGGATGTATTTGTAAAAACCAGTTAATGAAACTAACTCGCTTGATGAAAAATAATACTCGTATTTCGTATCGAAATTATAATTTTCTGAAGGTTTTAAATCTGGATTACCTTGAGATGAAAAGTTTACATCTTGATATTTAAATGGGGCAGTTTCCTTAAACTGAGGAAAAGTATAAGTCTGACTTGCAGCTATTCTAAAAATACTGTTTTCGTTAAAATTGTATTTAATATTGATACTTGGTAAAACATAACTTCTGTCTATTTCAGATGCTCCATCTATTGCACTTGCTGCAATATTGGTATCGTAAGTAACTCTTTGATGGTTTCTCTCAAATTTTAATCCCCCAGAAACGATAAAGTTTTCATTAAACTCATATACCAAATTCGTAAATACTCCAGTAATTAACCTTTTACCTCTATAAGTAAATGGATCAAATACTCTAATATTTCTACCTCTACCAGTTTCCATAACAAATGTTCCATTATCTATGGAGTTTTGATTAAAAATGGCATCAGGATTATCTATTTCTATAGGAAATCTAGTAGGAAAACCGTGGTTGAAAATGGTTGCAGCAAACAAACGCTCTGTATATCTATAATCTGCTCCAAAGTCTATTGTAGATTTATCCTCTTCATCTTCTTTTAATTTGTAGGTTAATTTTCCTTTAGCAGCATAATCGTTCTCTTGTAATTTAGAGAAATATCGTTCATTTTCTCCTGCACTATTTATTTGCGGGCTATAAAAACCATCTCTAAGTAAATAATTATTTGTTCTTCTGTCTGGTTCATTACCTCTGATAAAGTTTAAAGAACCTTTTGCTTCTGCATCTAATCTCTCAGAAATTTTATACGTTCCTAAAAGCTGATTTACATATAACTCGTTATTATTGGTTTGTTGTCTTCTTTGAAAAGCTAAATCATCAACACCATTTACATCATCTTGTGCATCATCTTTACCAAAATAATCTCCAATTGATTGTTTGTTATTGTGAATAAATAAATGATTGTATGCAATTGTATAATCTTCAGTTTTAAACTTTACATTTCCCATTAGTAATTGAGAAACATTAAAATCGTATTTAGAAAAATCCTGATCTTTAAAAGGAGCTACACTTCCATCTGTAGTATTCTGTTTGATATTCCCTTCTAAATAGTTGTATTTAGCATCATAACTACCTACTAAGAAAAAACTTAAGGTATTATCTTCTCCAACATCGTATTTTCTTCCATATTTAAACGAAAAACTATTGTTTAATTGAAAGTTTTGAGATTGAGGTTTAAAAGAATTTGCAAAAGAATACGTGTTTAAATCTGTTACAGTATGTTTTAATCTTTGAGTTCCAAATCTATTAGTACCATGTATTGTCAAAAATTCTTTACTTACAGTTTGTGAATTTACACCTAGAGAAACACCTAAACTTGCCTCTCTTCTTTTTACCACTTCTTTAGAAACAATGTCAATATTTGCTCCACCAACATCACCATTCAAATCTGCTGTAAAAACTTTATTTACACCAATATTCTTGATAACACTTGTATCAAAAAATCCTAAAGAGATGTTTTTATATTCTGGGTCTTCAGAAGGTAAAGGCAAGCCATTCATTGTAGTTGAATTGTATCTATCTCCCAAACCTCTCACAATCACATTTTTTGATCCTTTAGAAACTCCTGCAGTTTTTGTTACCGCTCCAGCTGCATCAGAAACTCCTTTTGTTGCTAATTCTTGTGCTCCAATTGTTGTTTTAATAGAAACTGCTTTCTTTGCTTCCATAATAAGTGCGGTAGCAGTTTCTTTACTCGTAGATGCTTTAATGACTACAGCATCTAGTGCAACCCCCTCTTCTGCAGACATAAGTTGATTAATAACAACTGTTTCACGTGTAGTGATTGTAAAAGTTTTTTCTACACTTTTATATCCCAAAAAACTAAACTCTATACTATGAGTTCCTACCGGAACTTGTAAAGAATAATTTCCATCAAAATCTGTAGTTGTACCAATGGTAGTTCCTTTAATTTGAACATTCGCGAATGGCAACGGCTCATTGTTTGTTTCTTTATCAGTTAATAAACCTTTTAATGTTCCTTTGCTTTGTGCAACTATAATTTGACCTAAAGCTAAAAAAGTAATAAATAAAATTTTCTTCATTTTAATGTATAATTTACTTCTGCAAAACTCTTGCAGTTCTGTAAACTCATGGTTAGTTATAAGTTATAATTGTATTATAGAAATATTAACTAAAGGTTAAATCAAAAAAACATATAACAATTATTTAAACATCAAGAAACATTTGCTTTAAGTCTATGTTGCATTTTTGAATAATTCTTTAAGGAATCTTCAGTCATAAAATTTATTAGTTTTTGTCGACTATTTATTATGACAAACTGCCTCTGATCAAGGCAGTTTTTTTTTGTTATAATAATATTAGATTAACATTAACCTAACATAACTGTAAGTTATTTGCAGCGACAAAAACTAATAATTATGAAATTAAAGTCATTACTTTTAACCATTAATATGGTTATTTTTATGAGTGTTAACGCTCAAGAAACAAATGCTCCGAAATTTGGGAAAGGTTTATTTAACCTAGTTGGCAAAGACAGTACATTTACTATGAAAGTCGGACTTCGATTTCAAACCTTAGCTAATTTTGGTTGGAATGCTGACAATGGATTGTCTACTAATTATAGTAACATGCTAATTAGAAGATCTCGATTAAAATTTGATGGTTGGGCTTTTTCACCAAAGTTAAAATATAAATTAGAATTAGGTCTATCTAATAGAGATCAATCAGGAACCAGTTATTATGCACATAACTCCCCGAGACATATTTTAGATGCTGTTTTAAAATGGAATTTTTCTGGAAATTGGGTACTTTGGATGGGACAAACTAAATTACCTGGTAACAGAGAACGTGTAATATCTTCTGGAGATTTACAAATGGTAGATCGTTCTTTATTAAATAGTAGGTTTACTATTGATAGAGATATGGGGGTACAATTGAGACACAAATTTAACCTTTCTAATAAATTTTTAGTAAAACATATCTATTCTATTGCTCAAGGTGAGGGTAGAAATGTAACGAGAGGAAACTTAGGAGGTCACCAATACACAGCAAGAGTAGAATTATTTCCTTTCGGAGATTTTTCTGGAAAAGGAGACTATAAAGGAAGTGATTTAAAATTTGAGCCTGAACCAAAATTGTCGCTTGCTTTTAATTATGATTGGAATAATAATGCTTCTAAAACAAGAAGTAACCAAGGTTCTTATATGTTCATAAACGGAACATCAGCAGGTTCTAGTGGAGAATTCTTCCAAACTAATATTTCTACCTTATATATAGATGCAATGTATAAACATAAAGGATTTTCTTTAATGGCAGAATATGCAAACAGAGATGCTGCAGATCCATTTGCAAAAAATTCTGATGGTACTTTAACAGGGGATGAAGTGCAAGTTGGTAACGGATTAAACTTACAAACAGGATATTTACTATCTAAAACAGTTGAACTCTCAGCACGATATACAAATATATCTTTGGACAAAAACATTACCGGAAAAGGAGCAGAAAACCAATACACTTTGGGCTTATCTAAATATATTGTTGGTCATAAATTAAAAGTACAAACAGATTTAAGTTATACTGATATTGGCTTTAAGACAAATCAGTTAATGTATAGATTTCAGGTAGATATTCATTTTTAAAAACAAATTAAAATAACATAAAGGTAACATACGCAATATTTTGTGTTTGTAACTTTGTCTAATAAAATTAAATCAAACAAAATGGGAGATCCATATATTTTAATGTTAGTTGCCCTAGCTGTTTTAGCTGTGGTAGACTTAGTTGTAGGAGTTAGTAATGATGCTGTTAACTTTTTAAACTCAGCGATTGGGTCTAAAGCAATTTCAGTTAGAAACATCATGATAATAGCTAGTATTGGTGTTTTTATGGGAGCAATTACCTCTAGTGGAATGATGGAAGTTGCGCGTAAAGGTATTTTTAATCCTAATATGTTTATGTTTCAAGACATCATGTTCATTTTTATGGCGGTTATGATTACAGATATTTTATTATTAGATATCTTTAATTCACTTGGTATGCCAACATCAACAACAGTTTCAATTGTTTTTGAATTACTGGGAGCTGCCGTTTGCATCTCTTTGTTAAAAATATCGGCTAATGATTCTGAATCCTTTAACGATCTATGGAGCTACATTAACCATGAAACAGCTACTAAAATTATTTTTGGTATACTCCTCTCTGTTGTAGTAGCCTTTTCTGTTGGGGCAATTGTACAGTTCTTTTCAAGATTAATTTATTCTTTTAATTTTGAAAAAAGAGCTACCTATATCAATGCGTTATTTGGTGGTTTTGCAATTACGGCAATTACATATTTTATTATCATAAAAGGAATGAAAGGAACTCCTTTTTACAAAGATGTAAAACATTTAATAGAGGGCAATACCATAGCCATTATAGCAGGAAGTTTTGCAGCTTGGTCTCTTATTTCACAACTTTTAATAAAAGTATTTAAAATTAATATTTTAAAACTTATCATTGGAGTTGGTACATTTTCTTTAGCAATGGCTTTTTCTGGAAATGATTTAGTAAACTTTGTAGGAGTGCCAATTGCAGCATGGAATTCATACCAAGCTTGGGAAGTTTCTGGTTTGGCTGCTGATGCTTTTTCAATGGGAGTATTGGCAAAAAAGGTACCTTCTAACGTATGGCTTCTTTTAATTGCAGGAGGAATTATGGTGGTTACATTGTGGACATCTAGTAAAGCTCAAAATGTTATCAAAACAGGAATTGATTTGTCTAGACAAGGAGAAGGACATGAAAAATTTCAACCTAATCCTTTATCTAGAGTTGTAGTTAGAGTTGCAATGGGTCTAAATTCAGTGATTAGTTACATTATTCCTAAACCAACTTTAGCATTTGTAAATTCTAAATTTGAAAAACCAGTTATCAGCTTACCAAAAGATAAAACTTATGAATTACCAGCATTTGATCTAATTAGAGCTTCTGTTAACCTAATTGTTGCGGGTATTTTAATTTCTATTGCAACTTCAATGAAATTACCATTATCTACAACTTATGTTACTTTTATGGTTGCAATGGGTACCTCTTTAGCAGATAGAGCATGGGGTAGAGAAAGTGCAGTATATAGAGTTGCTGGTGTTTTAAATGTAATTGGAGGATGGTTTTTAACAGCTATAACTGCATTCTTGGCTGCGGCCTTGGTTGCTTATTTAATTAGTTGGGATATGGTTATGATTCCAATATTATTAGCTATTGTTGCAATTCTAATTGGAAGAAACACTTTAATACATAGAAAGAAGACAAAAGAAGTTAAAAAACAACAATTTATAGAAAGAGCAGATTTAATTACCATTAATGGTGTTATAGAGGAAAGTGCAGATCATATTTCTGAGGTTGCCACTAGAGTTAATAAATTATACACAAACGTTGTTAACGATTTAGCAAACCATGATTTAAATAAATTACGTAAAACTGACAAACACGTAGAAAAATTAAATGATGAGATTGATGGTTTAAAAGATGGTGTTTTCTATTTTATTAAATCTTTAGATGAAACTTCTGTTCAAGCAAGTAAATTTTATATTGAGGTTCTAGGTTATTTACAAGATGTAGCGCAATCTATTAGTTATATATCGAGAGCAAGTTATAAACATGTAAACAATAATCATAAAAACTTAAAAAAAGGACAGTTAAAGGACTTAAAATCAATTGATAATCAATTATCTTCTTTATTAGTTAAAATAAACGAAATCTTCAAAAATAGAACCTTTGATGATTTGGACAATGTTTTGATTGAAAAACAAGCTTTATTAGTAGATGTTTCCAATTCTATTGAAAAACAAGTAGCAAGAATTAGAACCGACGAAACAAGCCCTAAAAATACTACGTTATACTTTAGTGTTTTATTAGAAACAAAAGATTTAATTGGTGCCTTAATGAGTTTGTTACAAACTTATGAGGAGTTTTACTTAAATACAAAACAAGTAAAATAAGTGCTGTTTTAATTCACAAAAAAACCATGAAATTAATTTCATGGTTTTTTTGTTCCATTATTATTAAGTTATTTTTAACTCAGTAACATTTATATAAATCATCCTCAATAAATAGAAAACATTAGATGACAAAATTCGATGAATACTCAAACTAATTAAATCTTGATAAAGAATCATTTAATCAATTACTTTTAGTGTTCATTATTTCTACTTATTAAAACCAAAATCCCAAATTAAATAACCAATAGTTTGTGTTGTTATCTGGAGACCAGCTGTATTTTAATTCTATTGGTCCTATAAAAGTATCATAACTATAACCTATTGCGTAACCAGATTTTATGTCTTTAAACAAATCTATATTTTTAAAAACATTATTATCCAATCGACCATAATTTGCCATTAGAGAGGCATAATGATTCTTTGCAAAAGCATACCTTAAAGTAAATCCTGATTTTACAAAAGAAACATCAGAAAGCTCTGCGAAATCATACCCATAAAAAGAAACAAAAGTATTAATATAATTTTCATTGTAACCTCCGAGGTAAAAATCAAAAACATCAGAATCTTTTTCATTTAGAGTAATCCCAGCCTCATTAGTCATTTGAAAGGTCAGTTTATCAAAAAAAGTAGTTGCAAAACTCAAAGTTCCTTTTGACTGTAAAAAAGATGTAAAATTTTCATTATAATCTGATGAATACAGATACCATTTAAAGTTTAAATCAGCAAAATACCCTTTAGTTGGAAAACTTTTTTTGTTATATGTATCCAATTTTAAATAACCAAATGCGTTTACATAGTTACTATTATCAAAAGTAGTGTTTTCATTATTAGAAGTAGTTACTGTTTGGGTTGTTGCATTTACATATTTGTGCTCCACACCAACACCTAAAGCAAATATTCTGTTAAAAGTTGTTTGAAGAAAGAATTGATTCGTGAAATCAGTATATTTTAAATTAATACTGCTAATTGCCGGAAACTGAGAGACAATAGGGTTAAACTTAGAGTTGACAGTAAAGTGATCATATCTAGAACGAAACCCATAACTCACGTAAAACCCATTGTCTACAAAATAATCTAAGCTATACCTTAAGTTGTCTCCTAAAACTACATTCAGAGAAAACATATCATTTCCCAATAATATATTTTTTTTATTATAATTTAATAACACTCCTGATTGATATAAATTATCGTAATGAATTCCTAGTTTTATATTTGCGTTATTGTTAGACTCTCGCACAGAGAATTTTAGTGCATAACTATCATCATCTTTCTTAGTTAAATTATAAACTATTTTTTCATAATTTTTTGTAGCAGAGAGAAAATGAATTCTTTTAGTAATCTCTTTTCTTGACAGACTATCTCTTTCTTTAATCTTCATTTTCCCTAAAACAAAGGCTCTTGAAAAATTATTAGAGCCTATTAAATTAATTTCAGAAATGAAGTATTTCTCCGTATCAAAATTTAATTTCTTACGTTCTTTTTTCTCAGTTTGCTTTAAAGCTAATTCTTTAAAAACTGATGCAAACTTCTCTGATTGTTCAATTCCTTTTTGTAAAATTTCATCTTTTTTATCAAAACTGACAACACTATAACCTTTAATTTCTGGATTAATATAAACATCTAACTTTCTTTTCTCTGCAAAACTCTTACTATACATTTGGTAACTTACTATCTGATTCATAATATCTAGAACAGAGTTTAGCTTTTCTTTTTTATTCAGTCTACCTTCTACATCAACTCCTATAATAATATCCATTCCTTTTGATTTCATAATCGATACTGGAAAATTATTTGCAACGCCACCGTCTACCAATAACTTACAATCTAAAACAACAGGTGTTAATAAGGTCGGAAAAGAGCTACTAGCTCTTAAAGCCATTGGCAAAGATCCTTTTTCGAGGAGCACAGCACTTCCATTTTCTATATCTGTAGCGATGCAAAAAAAAGGGATTGGTAATTTTTTAAAATCTTTAATATACTCTACTGAAGCCAACAATTCGAATAAAATATTCAACACATTTTGACCCTTAGAAACCCCTTTTGGCAATCCTAAAGAACCACTTTGAACAGGCAATGTTATAAAAGTTTTCTCACCAGATTCTTTTTCGAAAAAAGATGAAGAATTTCTTGGTAATTTATCTTGTAAAAGAGTAATGAAATTAGTTTCTAAAACTATTTGCTCTATTTGCTTACCAGAATATCCCACTGCATATAAACCTCCTATAATTGCACCCATACTGGTGCCCCCAATATAATCTATCTGTAAACCAGCATTATCAATTTCTTTTAAAACACCAATATGAGCAAATCCTTTTGCACCACCTCCACTTAAAACTAGACCAACTTTTGGTTGCTTATCTTGAGTAAAACATATAATTGAAAAGAATAAGAAAATAATTCCTAAGAAATTTTTCATTTTTTTTGAGGATGAAAATATTCGTAAACGTTTGTTGCTCTTGTGTTTCCAATAACTTCTTTTAAATCACTAAAAGAAGCTTCTTTAACGCGTTTTGCGGACTTAAATTTTCGCAATAAAGCAGTAATGGTCTGTTTACCAACATCAGGTATTTGCTCTAATTCAGACTGAATTGCCGTTTTACTGCGTTTATTTCTATGAAACGTAATACCAAACCTATGAGCTTCATTTCTTAAGTATTGGGTAATCTTAAGTGTTTCAGACTTTTTATCTAAATACAAAGGAATTGGATCTCCCGGATAATATATTTCCTCTAAACGTTTTGCGATTCCAATAATAGCAATTTTACCTCTTAATCCTAAAATATCTAAACTTTTTAAGGCAGATGATAATTGTCCTTTTCCTCCATCAACAATTATCAGTTGTGGCAAAGGCTGCTCCTCTTCCAACAAACGCTTATACCTCCTATAAACGACCTCTTCCATAGAAGCAAAATCATCTGGACCATCAACTGATTTAATATTGTAATGTCTGTAATCTTTTTTACTTGGTTTTCCGTCTTTAAAAACAACACAAGCTGCAACAGGATGCGTACCCTGAATGTTTGAATTGTCGAAACATTCTATATGACGAGGCTCTGAACGTAAACGCAAATCCTTTTTCATTTGGGCCATAATTCGTTTTACATGTCTGTCTGGATCTACAATTTGCACTTGCTTAAATTGCTCCATTCTGTAATATTTTGCATTTCTTTCAGAGAGCTCAACAATTCGTTTTTTGTCACCTAACTTAGGAATCGTAACTTTTACGTTCTCACCTAAATCAACTTTGAAAGGAGTATAAATTTCTGGAGATTGAGAATTGAAGCGTTGCCTGATTTCAACAATAAATAATTCTAATAATTCTTTATCGGTTTCGTCTAATTTTTTCTTAATTTCTGTTGTATGAGATTGAATAATTGAACCGTTAGAAATCTTTAAAAAGTTTCCATAACCATGCGTTTCATCGGAAATAATAGAAAATACATCTACATTATTTATAGACGGATTTACAATAGTACTTTTTGACTGATAATTGCCTAATAACGATAGTTTTTCTTTGACTTTCTGAGCCTCTTCAAACTCCATTTTTTGAGCAAAGGATAACATTTTTTCTTGAAATTTTTCTAAACTTTCTTTAAAATTTCCTTTAATAATATTTCTAATCTCTAAAACAGCATGGTTATAATGAGTCTCTGTTTCTAATCCCTCACAAGCACCATTACAATTTTTTAAATGATATTCTAAACAGACTTTATATTTACCTTCGTTAACATTCTGATGACTTAAATCGTATTTACAAGTTCTTAAAGGATATAATTCTTTTATTAAATCTAATAAAACTCTTACTGTCTTTACAGAAGTATAGGGTCCAAAATACTCTGAGCCATCTTTTATAACCCTACGTGTCATAAATACTCTAGGAAAACGTTCTTTTTTGATACAAATCCAAGGATAGCTTTTATCATCCTTTAATAAAACATTATAACGTGGTTTGTATTTTTTAATAAGATTATTCTCCAATAATAAAGCATCTGTTTCCGTATTAACAACAATGTGTTTTATGAGAACAATTTTTTTTACTAAAACCCTAGTTTTACCATTTTCATGGTTTTTATTGAAATAAGAAGCGACTCTTTTTTTTAAATTTTTAGCTTTTCCTACATAAATAATTACATCCTCTTTATCAAAATATTGATAGACCCCTGGTTCATTAGGTAAGGTTTTTATTTGTAGTTCTAACGATTTAGACATGTAACGAAAATACACTTTTTTTTAAACACTAAATAAGTGAAGTTCCCTAAAACGGGATAAAAACCAGCCACAAAAATTAGATCTAAAAAACCATAAATAACTAGCGTAGCGTAAAATAAAATAGATAAAGAGAAGTTAATCGGACAAACGAAAACAGGTATAAACACCTGATTTTCCTACAAAAGAATAAATAAAGAGGAGAAACTATTATATTTAACACAAATATATTTTCCACAATACTGTTTTGAGCTTTAAAAAACCGAAATGGATAAATTACTTATTTAAAATACAAGGTGATTACTATACTTTTATTTAGTTTTATAGCACTCCTAATTGCGGGGATGTCATTATGTACTTACTTCTTATCAAGAAAAAAAATAGTTGTAAAAGAACTCGAGAAAAAAAATAAAGAAATTACATATCAAAAAGAAATTACAGAATCTATTATTATAAATCATGAAGAAGAGCGCAAGCGTATTTCCAAAGATTTACATGATAATATTAGCTCTAAACTAAATGTTATTAACCTAAATGTAAATCTATTAAAAGATAGAAATTTAAACACAGAAGAATCTCTTACTGTTAATAATGGTACACTCAATATTATTGATAAAACCATCAAAAGTGCTAGTAAAATTGAACACAATCTATTACCTCCAACATTAGAAAAATTTGGATTTAAAGATGCTGTGGAAGAATTGGCTGACGCCTTTAAAAATAGTAGAAAAATTAACATTGCTCATACCATAAAGTACCCAAAAAAACTTTTAATTCCTGAAAACGAATTACATCTTTATAGAATTATAGAGGAATTAATTAATAACGCTATAAGGTTTAGAAAAGTAAAAAGTAGTAACATAAACATTGCATTCAAAGACAATAAATTAATTTTCAATTATAAGGATAATAGTATTGGTTCTTATTCAAATAATTTAAATATTAAAAAAAGATTTAATTTGAAAAACATAGAGAGTAGAATTTCCTTATTAAACGCAAAGTACAGTATTGAATATGGAATAGGTGATAGTTTTAAAATTTTAATTGTAATATAGTACCTAAATATGGAAAAAATTAATATCGTTATTGCCGATGATGAACAACTTTTCAGAAGTGGAATTCGCTTTATATTAGAAAGAGAACCTAATTTTAATATTTCTTTTGAAACAGAAAATGGTAAAAAACTATTAGATTTTATTAGAACTACAAAAGAGTTCCCTGATATTATTTTGATGGATTTAAACATGCCGGAAATGAATGGTGTTGAGGCTACTAAAATCATTCATAAAACACATCCAAATATAAAAATAGTTGTACTAACAAGTTACAATAGCAAATCTTTTATAACTAATATGATCGATGTTGGAGCTTCTTCTTATCTCGTTAAAAATACAAGCCCTAAAATGGTCGTTCATACAATTAATGAAGTTTATAAAAAAGGATTTTATTATGATGAAAAAGTATTGTCTATTATTAATGAAAACATTATTTCATCCAGCGGAAAACGTATTAAGAATGATTTAGAACAAAACCTACTTTCTAAAAGAGAAATTGATGTTTTAGAATTGATTTGTGCTCAAAAAACAACTGCTGAAATAGCAGATAAACTCTTTATCAGTCCAAGAACAGTGGAAGGTCATCGAAACAACCTTCTTTTGAAAACGAAATCTAAAAACGTGGCAGGTCTAGTTATTTATGGAATTCAAAAAAAATTGATAGAAATTACACCAAATTTTAATCTTTAATTGAATTACTTTCTAATAGTTAATAATATATTTAAACAATTATTTTAAGGTCTTTTAATTTATTTTTGACAACTTCTACCTATTTACACATAAAATTTTCTAAACTACTTAGGAAACCAAATCTGTGTCAGATGAAGCATATAAATTAAGCGTTAACTACTTTTTGATCCTTTGGAAAAGCTTGTTTACTAAATATAAACAATAAAGCGACACCAATACTTATAAAAGCATCTGCTGGATTAAAAATATATTGAAAAAACGTAAAATCATTACCACCAATAAAAGGAATCCACTCTGGTAAAATACCATCCCAAAAAGGAAAATATAACATATCTACTACTTTACCATAAAATAAATCGCCATAAGGTTTTTCTGCAAAAAGTGTTGCTACTTTATGATTTGATTGGTCAAAAATAACTCCATAAAAAACAGAATCTATTATGTTACCTACTGCACCAGAAAAAATAAGGGAAATACCAATTATAACAGCGTTGTGTACTTTGCGTTTTATATTGCCTACTAACCAAAAAATAATTGCAGAAACCGCTACAATTCTAAACAAGGTTAAAAAAAGTTTCCCTGTTCTACCACCAAACTCAAAACCCATTGCCATTCCATTATTCTCCACGAAATGAATTCTAAACCAATCAAAAACTATCACTTCTTCACCTAAATAAAAATGAGTTTTTATATAAATTTTTATTATTTGATCTAAAATAATTGCAATTAAGATTGTAGCAATTGCAAGATTTTTTTTTGACATTCTTTTTTGTATTTATGATCACAAAAATAACAATATTATTGTGTTTATTCAGTAGTTAAAAAAATATTAGCATTTAAAGAGTGTATACTTATTTCATTACCCAATTCCGCTTCATTATTCTGATCTATTTGTTTAACTAAAACATTGTTAAGTTTAATTTTACCGTTTTTAGAAACGACATCAATCATTCCATTATTTAATGTCGCATATAAATTTCCACTATACATTTTAACTTCTAGATTTGCATAAATTGTATGAAGTTTTAAAATACCGTTTTCAATAAATATTTTTAAATCACCCTTGTAGCTTTTAGATTCTAAATTTATTTCATCCCCAAAAACGGTAATTAATTTATTTTTAGGTACTTTAATAATTGCATTTGCTCTGTACAACCCTTTGGTAATAAATTTTCTAAAAACCTCATCTTCTTGTTTGGTATAAGGTATTTCAAATTGAATCTTTAATCGATTATTAAACTCTTTGGAGACAATATTTTGTTGTCCTATATTTTCCGTAATTAAATAAATCTCAATAAATTTTGATGTTGAATTTTCAATTACAACATCATCCAACCCTTGGGTGGAAATTTCTATTTCCTTTAATTCTGTTTCAAATTTTTGAAGCACTTTATTTTGAGATAAAATCACTTTAGAAATCAAACAAACTATAATAATAAGATGAATTTTCATTGAAGAAAAAAAGCTTCTATACAGAAGCTTTTAAGATTTTATATTACAAAAAACAAACATTATTGTTTACGTTTTGCCTCAATACTCAAAGTTGTATGAGGAACTAACAACAAACGTTCTTTTTGAATTAACTTTCGAGTAACTCGACAAATTCCATAAGTACCATTCTCTATTCTTAACAAAGCATTATTAAGATCTCTAATAAACTTTTCTTGCCTTATCGCTAATTGTACATTTGCTTCTTTGTTCATTACTTCTGAGCCTTCATCAAAAGATTTAAATGTATGAGAAGTATCATCAGTTCCGTTATTAGCATCGTTTTTGTAGGCTGCTTTTAACATCGCTAAATCTTCTTCTGCTCTTGCTATTTTCTTATTAATAATTGCTTTAAACTCCTGCAAATCAGCTTCGTTATATTTTGTTTTTACTTCTAACATAAATATTACATTTTTTCAATTAATATTTTACTTTTTATGGTATCAAATTCAATTTCTGTACCATCTATTATATCGTCAACAAAAACCAATTCACTGGTTAATGTTTCACTCATAATGTAGTCTTTATTATCTTTGATAGATTTTTGTAGGTTTTCGAAATTTAAAACTGTTAACTTTATTTTATCTGCTAACTCTAAACCTTTGTCTTTACGTGCATTCTGAATTCTGTTCACCAACTCTCTCGCTATTCCTTCTTTACGCAATTCTTCGGTTATCGTAACATCTAAAGCAACGGTTAACGAGCCTTCATTTGCAACTAACCAACCTTCGATATCTTTTGATGATATTTCTACATCTGAGATTTCTAAAGTAATATTTTTTCCATTAATGTCAAGTAAAATGTTTTTATCTTTCTCTATTTTGTTAATATCTTCTTGATTAAGTTTTTGAACCTCTGCAGCAATAAAACGCATGTCTTTTCCAAATTTTGGTCCTAATGCTTTAAAATTAGGTTTAATTTGTTTGATTAAAATATCTGAAGCATCATCTAAAATTTGAATTTCCTTAATATTTACCTCGTTCTTAATTAAGTCTGCAACGGCTAAAATTTCTTCTTTCTGTTGTTCACTATCAACAGGGATCATAATCTTTTGAAGTGGTTGACGCACTTTTATCTTTTCTTTTGCTCTTAATGATAAAACTAGAGAAGATATTATTTGCGCATTTTCCATTTTACGCTCTAAGCTTCTATCAACAAAACTTCCATCATAAACGGGGAAGTTAGATAAATGGATACTTTCTGATGTTTCTTTGCCTGTTACCGAATTTAAATCTTGATATAATTTATCCATAAAAAACGGTGCAATTGGCGACGCTAATTTTGCAATCGTGTTCATACAAGTATACAACGTTTGATAGGCAGAAATTTTATCTGTTTGATAATCTCCCTTCCAAAAACGCCTTCTACTTAAACGCACATACCAGTTACTCAAATAATCTTGTGTAAAATCTGATATTGCTCTTGCAGCCCTTGTTGGCTCATATTCTGCATAAAATTTATCAACTTTATGAATTAAAGTGTGTAATTCTGATAAAACCCATCGATCTATTTCAGGTCTATCTTTTAGAGGAACATCTGCCTCCTCATAAGAGAAGCCATCAGTGTTTGTGTATAAAGTAAAGAACGAATAGGTATTATACAAAGTTCCGAAAAACTTACGTTTTACCTCTTCAATCCCTTCTAAATCAAATTTTAAATTATCCCAAGGATTTGCGTTTGCAATCATATACCAACGGGTTGCATCTGCACCATAAGTAGATAAAGTTGTGAAAGGATCTGTTGCATTTCCTAAACGTTTAGACATCTTATGCCCGTTTTTATCTAAAACTAAACCATTAGAAACTACGTTTTTATATGCTACAGAATCAAAAACCATTGTAGCAATAGCGTGTAACGTATAAAACCAACCACGTGTTTGGTCCACTCCCTCTGCAATAAAGTCTGCCGGAAAAGATTTATTTTTATCAATTTTCTCCTTGTTTTCAAATGGGTAATGCCATTGCGCATATGGCATAGAACCAGAATCGAACCAAACATCAATTAAATCACTTTCACGTTTCATTGGTTGTCCTGTTGCTGAAACTAAAACAATTTCATCAACAATATTTTTATGTAAATCTATTTTAGCATAATTATCCTCGCTGTTGTTATCAACCTCAAAGTCCTCGAAAATATCTTTTGCTAAAACACCAGCTTGCACAGCCTTTGTCATTTCTTCTTTTAACTCTTTAACAGAACCAATACAAATTTCTTCTTTCCCATCTTCTGTTCTCCAGATTGGTAATGGAATTCCCCAATAACGAGATCGGGATAAATTCCAATCATTTGCATTTGCTAACCAGTTTCCAAAACGCCCCGTTCCTGTAGATTCAGGTTTCCAATTAATGGTTTTGTTTAACTCGTACATTCTATCTTTTACATCAGTTACTTTAACAAACCAAGAATCTAATGGGTAATATAAAATTGGTTTATCTGTTCTCCAACAATTTGGGTAACTGTGCTTATATTTTTCAACCTTAAAAGCTTTGTTTTCTGTTTTTAATTTAATAGCTAACTCAACATCAATAGATTTTTCTGGTGCTTCATCATCATTGTAATATTCGTTCTTCACAAATTTACCCGCAAACTCACCCATTTCTGGTCTAAACCTACCTTGTAAATCTACTAAAGGAACTAAATTATCATTTTCATCTTTCACCAACATCGGCGGAATTTCTGGTGTTGCTTGTTTTGCAACTAAGGCATCATCTTGTCCAAAAGTTGGCGCTGTATGTACAATTCCTGTTCCATCTTCTGTAGTAACAAAATCTCCCAAAATTACTCTAAAGGCATCTTCTGGATTGTCGTTTGGTAAACAGTAATCTAATAATTGTTCGTATTTAATATCAACTAAATCTTTACCTAAAAACTCTTTAACTACGAAATAAGGAATCTTCTTATCACCCGAATTATAAACAGACAAACCTTCTGAAGTTTCAACTTCAAAGTTATTTTTTCCTGCAAATTGTTTCCCAACTAATTTTTTAGCTAAAATTACTTTTACAGGTTCAAATGTGTATTGATTAAAAGTGTCAACTAAAACATACTCGATTTTTGGACCAACAGTTAATGCTGTATTACTTGGCAATGTCCAAGGAGTTGTTGTCCAAGCTATAAAATAAATACTTCCTTCATTTTTTAAGAAGTCTGGAAGCGTATCTTGTAACGCCTTAAATTGCGCAACAACAGTTGTATCTGTTACATCTTGGTATGTACCTGGTTGATTTAATTCATGAGAACTTAACCCTGTACCAGCTTTTGGCGAATATGGCTGAATTGTGTAGCCTTTATAAATTAATTCTTTGTTATAAATCTGTTTTAATAACCACCAAACAGACTCCATATATTTTGGTTCATAAGTAATATATGGATCTTCCATATCAACCCAATAACCCATTTTCTGGGTTAAATCATTCCAAATACCTGTGTAACGCATTACTGCTTTTCTACAAGCTGCATTATAATCTTCTACAGAAATCTTCTTTCCAATGTCTTCTTTGGTAATTCCCAGTTCTTTTTCCACGCCTAATTCTATAGGCAAACCATGTGTGTCCCAACCCGCTTTTCGCCTTACCTGGTAACCTTTCATAGTTTTATATCGCGGAAAAATATCTTTAATTGCTCTTGCCAAAACATGGTGTACACCTGGTAAACCATTCGCAGAAGGAGGTCCTTCAAAAAACACAAATGGTTTCGCATTTTCTCTTGATGTTACACTTTTTTCAAAAATGTTGTTTTCTTGCCAATATTCAAGAATTTCTTCTGCTACTTTTGGTAAGTCAAGTCCTTTGTATTCAGGGAATTTCGCTTTCATTTTCTGTCATTTCTAATGAGAATGCGAAAATAAGGTTTTTCTTGGAATTTCTTGAGTTTGTTTGTGAAGAAGTTGAAAAGTACAAAAAAGTTACAAAGCCTTAAGTTGACAAAGAAATCAGAGTTTTAATTCAAAAAAAAATATTTTCCCACTTTAAAAAATTTACTTTCGTATTCTTTTTAAACTATTTTACATTCCTCTTTCATTTTTTATTTTTTCGTACGCAGCTTGTATGCTTTGAAATTTTTCATTTGCACCTTTTAAATGCTCATCTCCTAAACCTTGTAATTTATCTGGATGATATTTTTTAACCATTTTTCTGTATGCACTTTTGACGGCTGCATTAGATGCTGTCTTTTCTATTTCTAAAATTTTATATGCGTTTTCTGAAGTATCATAAAACATTGCTTTGATCGACTCAAAATCTCTTTGATTTATATATAAATAGCCTGCAATCTTCCTGATTTCTTCTACTTCTGACTCTGTAACAAACTCATCTGACTTAGCAATGCCAAACAAAAAATGTATTAATTGTAAACGCGAAGCGTGAGACATATTTTGTCTAATTTGGATACACACTTGACGCGCAGAAACTTGTTTTTTTATAATTCCGCTGAAAAGTTTAAATGCATTATTTGCTCTTTCCTTGCCATACATACCAACGAATTGAGTTCTTACAAAGTCTAGCTCACGTTTATCTACTTTTCCATCAGATTTTATAACGATAGATGCTAAAACAAGTAAACTCATTTCAAAATCTCCAGATTGAGTATTTACAGAATCTCTTCTAACTCTATTCCCACGAACTCTTTCTTGATATTCTCTTTGTTCTTGTGTTAAATCTTTTTCGGAAAAACCATCTACAAAACTACCTACTGCAAAACCTATGGCCGCACCAATAGGACCTCCTAAGGTAAATCCTAAACCTGCTCCTAGCCATTTCGTAAAACTTCCCATTTTTTTCTATTTTTAATAGTTGCAAACTTACAAAGTTACAGTGTTAAAATCTTGATTTTTTTTTATATGTTATAATTTTGCATGAAGGATTGAAGCATTTGTTTGAGCTCTTTTTTGTTTTTCACAAAAAAGCAAGTCCGAAAAGCCTTACGATTTTTGAATAAAAGCTTAGTAAAACAAAACTTTTATTTAAAAATAGACATGCCCAAAAAGAAAAATATAATTAGTATCAATTTTATTGATATTTCTATTGAAAACACCACTTTTAAGCATATTGAATTTTGACAAACAAATACCTATATTTGCATTTTAAATTTAGAAAATATGTATCCAGAAGAATTAGTAAAACCAATGCGTGAAGAGTTAATTAACGCTGGTTTTGAAGCATTATATACAAGTGAAGACGTTGAAAACGCCATGTCTAAAAAAGGTACAACTTTAGTTGTGGTAAACTCTGTTTGTGGCTGTGCAGCTGGTACTGCAAGACCAGGAGCTGTAGCGTCTTTAGCTGCTGAAAAGACACCTACAAACTTAACAACTGTTTTTGCAGGTGTAGAAAAAGAATCTACACAAAAAGCTCGTGAGTTTATGATTCCTTTTCCAGCTTCTTCACCAGCAATTGCATTGTTTAAAGATGGTAGTTTAGTGCATATGCTAGAACGTCATCATATTGAAGGTAGATCTGCACAAATGATTGCACAAAATTTAGCACAAGCTTACGACGAGTTTTGCTAGTATAAGAACTCCTTTTTAAAAGAAAGAACTTTAAAATCCATTCTAAATTGAATGGATTTTTTTTTATTTTTACACAAAAAATATATGCCATCAGCATTATCAACTTACACCAAGGTAGAACTAAACAAGAAATTAAAAACACAACAAAATTTACTAATATTTAAAGGAATTGTTATTCTTTTAATGATTGTTTTTGCTGTTTTCTCTACCCTTGCAAAAGGAATTTCCTTTCACACCTTTTTACCATTATTTTTTATTCCAATGGGTCTTTTTATGTATTTTGAATTAAAAAATATTAAAAAAGAACTCGCTTTAAGAAAACAACATGAATCAAGAGAAGATAATATCTAATGCCATTGTTTTTGTTAAAGAGGAACTTAAAAATGCCGAAGGTGGTCATGATTGGTTTCATGTAGAGCGTGTTTATAGAAATACATTATTAATTTCTAAGGAAGAAAAGGTAAATACTTTTGTGGTTTCTTTAGCTGCGCTATTACATGATATTGCTGATCCCAAATTTTTTAATGGAGACGAAACTTTAGGGCCAAAAAAAGCACAGAATTTTTTGAAAAAACAAAGGGTAGACAATGAAATTATTAAACATGTTATTAATATTATAAGATACATTTCTTTTAAAAATTCCTTTGATAAAAAGAGGAATAAATTTACCTCTAAAGAATTAGAAGTCGTTCAAGATGCTGATCGATTAGATGCAATTGGTGCTATTGGTATTGCAAGATGTTTTAATTATGGTGGATTTAAAAGTAGAGCTCTTTATAATCCTGAAATATCTCCAAATTTAGACATGTCTAAAGAAGAATATAAAAATTCAAATGCACCAACAATCAATCATTTTTACGAAAAGCTATTACTTTTAAAAGATAAAATGAACACAAATTCTGGAAAAAAAATTGCGCTCAGTAGACATGATTTTATGATAGAATATTTAAATCAATTCTATAGTGAATGGAATGGAATTAAGTAATTAATTCTCTTTTGCTACCTCTAAAGCAGTTATTTTGTGTTCTAAAATTGCTAATTCTTCTCCACATTCAATAATTTTATCGATGGTTAGGTTTTGATTGGAATTTACATACGCTAACAATTCGTTGCTTTTAAATGTGTAATATTCAATTGCTTTGTCTATTTTACCTTGCATACTATTTACTTATTGAATTAAATTCATCATTTCATTTCTATATTTTGATGCAGATTTTCCTGTAAACTCTTTAAATAGTTTATTAAAATGAGAAAAATTATTAAAACCGCATTCATAACAAATATCTGTAATACTTGTTTGACTTTCTGATAGTAATTTTGTGGCATGTACAACCCTATATTCATTTACTAATTTCGTAAATGTTTTACCTGTTGCTTTTTTGAAAAACCTACAAAATGCAGGAACCGTCATACTAACCAAACCCGACATTTCATCTAAACTAATGTGTTTGTTAAAGTTCTCGTTAATATGTTTAAAAATAACATCTATTTTACTACTATCTTGTGGCTGTGTTTCGAAAGCAAAACCATCTGCATTTAAAATTGTATAATCTTTAGATTTAGAGAGTGTGTGTAATATTTCTAACAAAATTAAAATCTGCTTAAAACCTTTTTTCTCAGATAATTTCTCAATTTTAGGTCCTAATTTTTCTTTCGTTTTTACCCCAAATAAAATTCCTTTTTTCGCTTTTTCAAATAAAATACTAATCGGTTTCATCTCTGGTACTTCAAAAAACACTTCTCCCAAAAAATCCGGCTTAAATTGTACTAATGTTTCTGAACCGTTTGTTGTGAGCCTGTCCGTAAAACCATTGTGAGGTAAATTAGAGCCTATTAATAATAGCTGACTATTATTAAAGTAAGACAAGTGGTTACCAATATGTCTTTTACCCTTTCCTTTGTTTACATAGACTAATTCAATTTCTGGGTGAAAATGCCAAAAAGCTTTTATCTGTTTTAAAAACTCTGTATGTTTTTTTACAAGTATAGAACTCCCAAAATCTGGACTAATTTTTTCTAAAGTTGGTTTAACATGCATAATGTTTTATAAATTAAATCAAATTTACAATAATAGAATCTAAAAAAATATATAGAATTAACAAAGTTATATACTATATTAACTTAACATTAATTTAATATACGTATAGTTGGTAATTTAGAATATAAATATGCCAATTTTGATGTTTTTACATCGGAATTCCTGTCATAAATTTGCAGTATAATTATTTAATATTATGGAAACAATAAAAAGAATTACAGTAGCGGCATTCATTTTAGCTTCATTAATCGGTTATGCAAACGAAGACAAAAAAACAACCAATAACAAAGCTAAAAAAACAGTTAAATTAGTATTTAATAACGTTAAGAAAGGACAAATTTTAAGTATTAGAGATGAACAAGGTTTTGAACTCTACAATAATAAAATTAAAAATTCTGGAAACTATTCTAAAATATTTGATTTTTCTGCATTAGAAGACGGTATTTATTCCGCAGAACTAAATAAAGATTTTAAAATTATTACTAAAAAGGTTATCGTTAAAAATGGTTTAGTTACTTTTTTAAATAATAAAAATAAAACAGAGTTTAAACCCGTAATAAGGACTAAAAATAATTTACTTTACATCTCCAAACTAGCGTTTAACCCAGAATCTATAAAGGTTACTATTTACTATAAAGAAACTGCTATTTTTTCTGAAACGTTAAAGGATAAAAAGAATTTAAAAAGAATTTACAAATTATCTAAAAATGAAATTGGTAAGTATAAAGTTATCATTGACACTAAAGATAGATATTTTGTTAAAGATTTTACTCTATAAAAATTTAGTGAATTATTTTACTGAAACATGAGTGTGTTTCAATAATAAAAGTGAGTCCAAAAGGACTCTCTTTTTATTTATATTAATTTCTAAAACTAGGCTTTGTTTTATTTAAGAAAGCGGTTGTGCCTTCGTTAAAATCTTTTGTCCCAAAACATTCCCCAAATTCTTCAATTTCAACATCAAAACCATTTACACCATCCTCAAAACTTGCATTAATTGCTCTTATAGCTGCACTAATAGCTACAGACGAATTACTCACAATTTTACCTGCAATTTTTTCTACCACTAATAATAATTCTTCTTGTGTAGTTACTTGATTAACCAAACCACATTCTTTTGCTTCTTTTGCCGAAATCATACCTGCCGACATAATCATCTCCATTGCTTTTCCTTTACCCACTAATTGTGGCAGACGTTGTGTACCTCCATAGCCAGGAATAACTCCCAAAGAAACTTCTGGCAAACCCATTTTTGCGTTATCTGAAGCGACTCTAAAATGACAACACATTGCTAACTCCAAACCGCCTCCTAACGCAAAACCATTTACAGCCGCAATAACTGGTGTCGATAAATTCTCTACATAATCAAATAACAATTCTTGTCCTATTCTTGCTAAACCTCTTCCCTCATCAACTGTAAAATGAGCAAATTCAGAGATATCTGCTCCAGCAACAAACGCCTTTTCACCACTTCCTGTTAATATTATTACTCTAATGCTATTATCACCTTCTAACTCCTTAAAAGCTAAACTTAACTCGTTAATAGTTGCTTTGTTAAGTGCATTTAATTTTTTTGGCCTGTTAATAGTTATTTGAGCTAAACTATTTTTTTTGTGAACTAAAATATTTTCGAGATTCATTTTTAAATATATTTTTTCAAAATTTATTAAATAGGAGCATCAATTTTATTTATGTTTTCGGCAAAATAACTGTAAAAACAGTTCCTATCTCCTCTTTCGAGGTAAAAGAAATAATACCGTCATAAGCTTCGATTATATTTTTTATCATTGCTAAACCTAATCCCATTCCACTTGTTTTCGTGGTGAATTTTGGTTCGAAAATTAAATCTTTCACATCATCCGAAATTCCTTTTCCATTGTCAGAAACGGTGATTTTTAAATTATTATTTTCTGATAAAACAGTTACTTCTATTAAAGGGTTTTCTACTTTTTCTGTTGCTTGAATAGCATTTTTAACCAAATTAGTTAAAATTCTAATTAACTGTGTTTTATCTAAATTAGCATATAATTCAGTTTCTTTAGGGCTATACTTTATATATTCTTCTGTAAAAACATCAAGAGCAAACTTTACAACACTAATTATTTCTATTTGTTCTTTCTTTTGTTTAGGCATTTTAGCAAAATCAGAGAAAGCGGAAGCTATAGAACTCATTACATCTATTTGCTGAATTAAAGTTTGACTGTACTCTTTTAATTTTTCGTTTGCTTTTTCATCTAAAGGATCAAATCTCCGTTCAAAACTCTGAACAGTTAATCTCATTGGTGTTAACGGGTTTTTTATTTCGTGCGCCACTTGTTTTGCCATTTCTCTCCATGCTTGTTCTCGCTCACTTCTTGCAAGTTTAGCTGCACTTTCTCCCAACTCATCAATCATATTATTATACGCTTCTACTAAAACATCAATCTCTCCACTTGCCTTATTTAAAATAATTTTTTCATTTCTTTTATTTAAACGAGTTTGCTCTATTTTATCAGAAATGGTTTTTATCGATCTCGTTATATAACTTGATAAAAAATAGGCAAGTGCTATTGCTATTAAAAACATTAGAATATAAACCAAACCTAACCTTAAAATAAACTCTTTCAACTCATTTTCTATTTCAGAATTGTCCTGAGTAAACTGTAGTTCTAATATGCCGATTCTCTTAAACTTAGTATCATGTATAAATGAAAATGATGATTGATAACCAATTCCGTTTTCTACTCTTGCTTTAAATATTTTGTGATTAGAATTTTGGGCCAATTCATATAGAAGATTATCAGGAATAGGTTTACTATCAATCTTTTCGAACGCACTTGCAATCGAAGATTTTAGTAAATTACCTTTTAGATCATACATAGAAATATTCATCTTATTGATAGATGAAATTTCAAAAATTCGCTCTTGAAATATTTTAGGTAAATTTTGAGTATTTACAGAGTATGTAGTCTTATTTTTTAATTCTAATTCAATGGTTTGTTTTGTGGTTGCCTCTTTACGTTCAAAACGTTGAATATTATAATCTTTTGTTTGCTCATCGTATTGATAAACGGTCACTACCAATATTAATATTGATGCTAATAACACCAACAAAATCATTGATAAAAAAATACGTATTCTTAAAGAAATCTTTTTAATACTGCTCAAACGTAGTCGATTTTTACTTTCACTTTCAATAAGTCATCCACATCTCCGTATTCATTAGACTGAAAAGAATATATCTTATTTGTAGTGAATCTTTTTATTTTTAAATGGATTGTTTTCCCAAAAATCTAAAACAAATTCTTTAGTGGAAATTCCCGTTTTAAAATTAACAAAAAGTATTCCAAAAAAACTTGTTGTTCTCTTTAAAAATTAAGTTTTGATAATTTACTCTTAAATATATCTAATTTACAACTTATTTATTTCATTTTTCGCATTCTTAAAATCTACAGGGGTATTTACATTTCTTATAACATCATCGTCAACTTCAACAATTTCTACTTCAGAATTAATCAATGCTTTTCTAGGACAAGAATAACCCTGTGCCAAATATTGTAATAAAATAGGGTATGCTTTTGGCTCATAAATAGTAATTAAAGGCTCCGGAAAATCTTTACCTTTTCCTTTAATTGCTGTTGCCATTTTTGCAGAATTTCTGTGATTTAGCAACAACTTAATAATCTGGTCAGTTACAAAAGGAACATCTGTCGCCAATACAAACCAAGCAGCATTTGGATCTTTCTGAAAAGCTGAACAAATGCCTCCAAAAGGACCTAAATTCAAAAATTTATCATGAATTTCATCTACGTTTTCTGATGAATTTTGAACTGAATAAAAAGTTTCTAAATCATTGCTTTCTAACAATTCTTTTGCAACTATTTTTTGAGGTTTCCCAAAATAATCTAAATTCGATTTATCCTGCCCCATTCTTGTGCTCTTACCTCCAACCAAAACCAGCCCTTTGACAGCAGCTATTTTCTCTTGAATTAGATAATTTATATGATTCGAAATTTTATCAACCTCATCAATTGTGTAGCAAGTAATATTTTTTATCTGTGGATATTTTTCTTCAAGAAATGAAAAATATGCTGTATCTTTTTTTAGTTTTATTACAAACTGAATTCGATCTAACTGTTCTAATCTTTTTAAAACTGAAGCTTCTTTTTCTTGATCTAAAATCAAGATTTGCTTTGCTCCTCGATAGTGATTCCCATTGATAAAAACATAATCAAACTGCGCAAATTGCAGCCTTTGTTCAAATTTATTTATATTTCCTGATGTTGTAATCTGTAAATTTCCTTGATGATGAAAAGTGTATTCAGACAATCTATTTTGAGCAACATCTTTTGCATGAGAAGCATCAAAATAAGCCAATTTATAGTTTGATAATTTCTCAGAAATTTCATGCACTAAGTTAGAAATAATACCGCAATTTGTACCAAGAATTGCAATTTCATTCGGAGCAAAATTATCATTATCTCTTCTTTCTAAATTTGTATGTTTTTTGTGTTTTTTCAAAACTCTATATCTTTTTAATATCTATTCAACCTTTGTCGAAAACTACTCAAAACCTCGCAAATGATTTCGAGAAGACAATTATTAATTCTTAATGTCAGATTTACCACCAGTTTTAACTAACAATTTTACTTCTTTAATAATCATTTCTTGACTGATACTTTTACACATATCATAAATAGTTAAACACGTAATATTTGCGCCCGTTAAAGCTTCCATTTCTACACCCGTTTTTCCTGTAATAGTAACTTCACAAAAAACTTCAATATTTTTAGAATCTATAATATTAATATCAATATCAACTCCATTAATTAATAAAGGATGACACATTGGTATTAATTCTGAAGTCTTTTTTACACCTTGAATCCCTGCAATAATTGCCGTTTGAAAAACGGGTCCTTTTTTAGTAATTAACTCATCATTTGTAAAATGAGCAATTACTTCTTCTCCTAAAAACATCGTTGCCTTTGCAATTGCTGTTCTTTTGGTAGTTTTCTTATCAGAAACATTTACCATTTTAGGATTATTTTTTTCGTTTAAATGACTGAATTCACTCATTATCTATATCTAATTATCGGAAATGTATCTCCTTTTTTAAATTCTATATTATTATCTGGCAACTGAATGAAAGCATCTGTATTTACCAAACTAGCTAAATCTCCAGATCCATTTCCTTTAATTGGAAAAGCGATTAATTTACCTTGTTTATTTTTTAACTTTACTTGTAAAAAGTACACTAAGTTAGGCTTAAAAGAAACATCTTCTGCCAAAACGGCCATTTCTACATCAACTTCTAACGCTACAGATTTGTAATACCAGGGATAAAAATACGCTAAACAATTTACAAAAGTAGAAATCGGGTTTCCCGGAAAACCGAACACAGTACAACAATCAGTCTGTCCATAAAAAAAGGGTTTTCCTGGTCTTTGTGCTACTTTATGAAAGAGTTTTTTAACTCCTAATTCATCAAAAACTTCTGGTAGAAAATCGTATTTACCTTTACTTACTGCTCCGCTAAAAAGCAACACATCATATTCTTGTAGGTATTTTTTAATTTTAGTTTTTAAAATAGGTTTATCATCTGTTATATGCGCTGTTTCTGTATAAATATTTAATCTTTCCAACAACGAAACCAGGGTAAAAACATTGCTTCTTCTTATTTGATGTTCTAACGGAACCTCATCAACGCCAACCAATTCATCACCGGTAGAAACGATCATTACTTTTGGTTGTTTAGCAACTTTTACAAACGATTTACCAACAGTCGCTAAGACACCTATTTCTGCGGCAGATATAATTGTATTTTCAGAAATAAAAATATCTCCTATATTTCCATCTTTTCCTTTAATGTGAACGTTTTGTCCATCATTTAAAGATTCTACATTTATTGTTGTAATTCCGTTCTTAATAGTTACATCCTCATATCGTATAACCGTATTAGCATTTTTTGGTAAAACTGCACCGGTCATCACTTCAATACAGTTTTTAGAATTGTGAAGTTTAATTTGCTTACTTCCAGCTGCTTGAATTCCTTCTATTTCAAAAGACTTTTGTCCTTGTCTAAATGAAGCATAATCAATTGCAATTCCATCCATAGAAACTCTGTTAAAAGGGGGAAAATCTCTGTCTGCCGAAATCTCTTCTTTTAAAATTCTACCTAAAGATTTTATAAACGGCACTTTTTCAACTCCAAAATCTTGAATTGAGTTTAAAACTATTTGTAAAGCTTGTTCTACTGAAACCATTATTACAATATCTAATTATTTGTTTGTTTAAGCATTTCTAAAGTTAAATGGTTAAAATATTCCTAACCTCCAATTGTACTCATACTTTCAGAAGCCATACCACCTTTTCTATTCGCTTCAGCTATAAAACCGTTTTCTGGTTTTTGTTTTACTAATCTCAAAAAGAGTTCTTTTAAATCTTCGTTAGAAGCTCCTTTTCTTATAAAATCTCGAAGATTAAAAACACCATCATCAAACAAACAATTTTTAAATGTTCCTGTTGATGTTATTCTAATTCGATTACAATCGTTACAAATAGTTCTTGTAAAAGCAGGGATAATACCTACTGAACCTAAATGATTATTAATTGTATAATTTCTTGATGTAGATGATTTACCCGAGTACACCTCACAAACATCAAACTCAGTTTTTATCTCGTTTAAAATCTTTTTAAGCGTCCAATTTTCTTGAATATCCCTTTGCCCTTTTCCATTAAAAGGCATTTCTTCAATAAAACGTACAACAATATTTTTATCCTTTGTCAATCTTACAAAATCAACAATTTCATCAGTATTAAAACCTGATTGTACAACTACATTCAATTTTAAATCTAAACTGCTTTTTTCAAGAATTTCAAATGCATTGTACACTTTAGAAAAAACATCTCTTCTCGTAATTTTAGAAAATTTATCTTTTACTAAACTATCGATACTTAGGTTTACTTTTTTTACTTTTTCTAATTTTTCTAATTTAGAAATGTATTTAGAAATTAAAGCGCCATTTGTTGTAATATTAATTTCATCTAACAAATCATTATAAGATAACATTTCTAAAAAAGCAATAAAATCTTTCCGCACAAAAGGTTCTCCACCCGTTAAACGTACTTTTTTTATACCCAATTCTGTTAAAACACGAATTAAACGATACATTTCCTTGTAAGAAAGCAACTCCTGTCTTGGAACAACATTAATTCCGTGAGCAGGCATGCAATATTGGCAACGTAAATTGCAGCGATCTGTTACTGCTAGACGCAAATACCCCATTTGTCTACCAAAATTATCTATCAATTTATTCAACTAGTTTGGAAGTTTTTTACTCAATAAACCATAGAAAAAAGCACCTAAAATTGCACCGACTAGTAAAATTAAAGCAGGCATTAATTTAAATCCAAGAATTACAAAGATTGGTGCAGCACAAGCTCCTGAGATCCCCCATCCTAAACCAAATAAAGTACCTCCTAAAACTGTATGAATAAACCCTTTTTTCTTTTGTTTTGGCACAATCTTATTACCGTTGTTATCTTTTATAATTCCCTTTTTAAACAATTGCATAAAAATCATGGAAATTAGCACAGCCCCACCTATAATTCCATACATATGAAAAGACTGAAACTTAAACATTTCATAAAAACGATACCAAGAAATGGCTTGAGTTTTACTTAAGACAATTGCAAAAAAGATTCCTAAAAATAAAAATTTAATGTTTTTCATATCTAAAATATAATTGGAATTATAAACCATGTAGCAATAATACCTCCAATAAAAAAGCCAAATACAGCCAATAAAGATGGAAATTGTAAACTACTTAAACCTGTAATTGCGTGGCCAGAAGTACAACCCCCTGCATAACGAGTTCCAAAACCGACAAGAATTCCTGAGATTAAAAGAATTAAAAATCCTTTTAAAGAAAACAAAACCTCTTCTCCAAAAATTTCCTCAGGAAAATATTGACTTCCAATATTTGAAAACCCCAGCTCAGTTAATTCTTGAACTGTTTTAGGATTTAAATCTATCGACTGATTTGGTATTAAATAAATGGAAGAAATAAATCCGCCAATAATTAACCCAATTACAAATAGCAGCGCAAAATCTCGATCTTTCCAATCTTTTTTGAAATAATCCGAAACCTTTCCAGCTCCCGCCATTGTACAAAGAGTTTCAAAATTTGTTGAGGCTCCAAAGTTTTTACCAAAGTAAAAATATAATAACAATGAAATTGATATTAAAGGGCCACCAACATACCAATTCCAAGGTTGTAGTATAAAATCCATAACTATAATTGAGTTTTTAAATAATTCATAATTAATTTTGTTGCTCCAAGATTGTCTTTAATGTATCTTTTATTAATTACACCTGATAATTTTCTTAAGTTTTTATCATTTTTAAAGTTCATTAAGCTCTGAGAAAACTCTTCTTTATTTTTAATAGAAATACAACCTCCAATTTTAACCAAATCTGCGGCTTCTTTAAATTTGTTGTATTTATTTCCAATCACTACAGGAATTCCAAAGGTTGCTGGCTCTAAAATATTATGCAAACCAGTTTTTAATCCCCCACCAACATAAGCAACATCTGCTATTGAATAAATTTTAGTTAAAATTCCGATTGTATCGATAATAAAAACTTGATATTCTTTTAAATTCAAATCATGCCTTAGTTGAGAATACAAAACAGTTTTCTTTTTAATAGACCTCTGTAATTCTAAAATAGGTTCTTGCTTTATATTATGAGGTGCAATAATAAACCTCTCGTCTTCTGAAGCTTTATTATTAATATAATCTACCAAAAGCTCCTCGTCTTCCTGCCAAGTACTGCCTGCAACAATTGTATAGTTATTGTTTTTAAATTCATCAATAAAATCGAGAGCATTGTTTTGCTCTAAAATTATAGAAACCCTATCAAAACGCGTATCTCCGGCAACAGTAACATTATTAAAATTAATTGAGCTTAATAAGCTCTTAGAGTTTTCGTCTTGAACAAAAAAGTGTTGAAAAGCTTTTAAAGAATCCCTCATAAAACCCCCATATTTTTTAAAGAAAAGTTGCTTTTCTCTTAAAATACCGCTCACTAAAATTGTTGGAACTTCTTTTACCCTTAATTCGTTTAATAAATTTGGCCAGAACTCATACTTTATAAAAACTGCCAAAGTAGGATTTAGTTCGTCTATAAAATTTATTGCATTCGATTTAGAATCTAAAGGTAGATAACAAACGACATCTGCCAAATTATAATTCTTTCTAATTTCATACCCAGAGGGAGAAAAAAAAGTAACTAATATTTTATAATCAGGATACTCCTTTTTAATTATTTCAATGATAGGCCTCGCTTGTTCAAACTCTCCAAGGGAAGCCGCATGAAACCAAATAGTATTTAAATTTTTTAATTTAGAAATTTTAGAAAAAGTTTCGCTTCTTCCTTTAACAAATAGTCTTATTTTTTTGTGAAACACTCCAATTATTGGTAGTAAAAGTGCAGATATAAAAACAATAAAATTATATAAAAATTTCATAATTGCTAAAGTACAAAATACAAGTAAGTATCGTTGAACAAATTAAACGGATAAAAACAAACATGAACCTCTAATCCTTATAAATTAAAGCTAAAATTACTTTAAATATAAATCGCTACTGAATATATAAATTTAGATTCACTCAAATAATTGTAAAAATAAAAAATCGCTTAAACAACTAATTGTCTAAGCGATTTTTTATTTATTAAAAGCTAAATTTCTTAAGCCTCAAATGGAGTAACAGATACATAAGATCTATTATTTCTTTTCTTACGGAATTCTACAACACCGTCAACTTTTGCATGTAAAGTATGATCTTTACCCATGTAAACGTTTTCTCCTGGATTGTGAGTTGTTCCTCTTTGACGAACGATAATGTTCCCTGCAATAGCAGCTTGTCCTCCAAATATTTTTACTCCTAGACGTTTCGATTCTGATTCTCTACCATTCTTCGAACTACCTACTCCTTTTTTATGTGCCATGATATTATGGTTTTAAAATTGAATTCTTATTTAGTTAAAGCCTCAATTAATTCAGCTTTCTTTAAAGAAGTATATCCTTTGATACCTACTTCTTTTGCAGCTGCTTTTAATTCTGCAACAGTCATAGAACTATAATCTGTTGTAGCTTCTTTTACTTCAGCCTTAGGAGCAACTTCCTTTTTAGGAGCAGATGCTTTTTTTGCTGATTTTTTTCCACCAGTGGCAGCGATAGATTCAATTTGAATCTCACTTAAATACTGTCTGTGTCCATTTTTCTTAATATAACCTTTTCTCCTCTTCTTCTTGAAAACGATTACTTTATCACCTTTTAAGTGACTTAAAATTTGAGCTGTTACTGATGCTCCTTCTACAGCTGGGGCGCCAATAGTAACATTACCGTTGTTGTCAAGTAAAAGAACGTTATCAAAAGTAACTTTTGATCCTACTTCTCCCTGTAAACGATGAACGTATACTTTTTGGTCTTTTGCAACTTTAAACTGCTGCCCTGCCATCTCTACGATTGCGTACATACTATTTGTTTTGCGTATTAATACTAATTAGTGCATTATCACAACGAAAATGCGGCTGCAAATATACATCTTTTTTAGAACTTACCAATATTGTTTTTACAAATAATTCAATCAAAATCAAGGAAATAACAATCTTCATCAAAAAACTACTTCGCTTTATTCACTAAATAGACTCCTATTAAAATGATAACTCCACTAAAAACCTGAATTAGACTCAATTTTTCACCATCTAAAACACCCCAAAAAATTGCGACTAACGGAATTAAATAAGTTACAGAGGATGAGAATACTGGATCTGAAATATGAACTAATTTATTATAAATAGTTTTTGCAATACCAGTACCCACGACTGATAAAACTACTATATAACCAAGCGAATGTATTAAAACCTGATTTTCAAAATCAAAAGTTTCAAAGAAATCTGTATAACATAAAACAATCGTTGCTGGTATTATCAGCAATAAAAAATTACCTGTTGTAATTGCCAAAGCATCTAAATCAGATAAATATTTTTTTAACATATTCGCATTAAAAGCATAACCTACCGAGGCAATAATAACCAATAAGGCATACCAATAATTTTGATTCGGGTGTAAATCAGCTCCTTTCAATATTAAAACTGAAGTACCAACTAAACCTATTAAGACACCATACAATTGAGCTTTCTTAAAAGCAAAACCAAAGAAAACTGAACCTAAAATTAAAGTATTAAAAGGGGTAAAAGAATTTAAAATAGATACAATAGAACTATCTATAGTTGTAATTGCAAAAGCAAACAGAAAACCAGGTATGAATGTACCTGCTAAGGCAGTATAAACAATGTATTTCCAATGTCTTTTCTTAATTTTTTTAATTGACGAAAAGGCGACAGAAGTTAAGAAAATAGCAGTAAAAATCATTCTCAACGCACCTAACTGAACCGGAGTTATACCCAAAAGAGCTTTCTTCATTAAAATAAAAGAACTACCCCAAACTATCGACAGAATGACAAGATAAAACCACTTTTGTTGTTGATTATTCATTTTTGAAAAAATATTTTGTAAAAGTCCGATAAAACTTTAAAATTCAACTCTTTTATTAATAAATTTGTAAAACTTTTTTTAACATAAGGACCCTTAAAAAGGTGTTTTTTCAAAATTAAATCTATTCACATGAAATCAAAAAAAATATTATTTTCTGTTGCTTTTGCCTTTTTTATTTTACTAGGGTGTAAAAATGAAGCAAAAAAAGAAACACTAGCTGTAAATAAACAAAATATTTCTTTAGTTATTTCTGGAATGACTTGTGAAATTGGTTGTGCTAAGACAATTCAATCTAAATTATCTAAAAAAGAAGGTGTTTTAAATGCAAATGTTATTTTTAAAGACAGTGTTGCAAACGTAGAGTTTGATACAAATAAAACTTCTAAGAAAGATTTAATTGCTTTTGTAGATGGAATTGCAGGAGGGGAACTATACAAAGCTTCTGAGAATTTAAAAAGCTGCGAAGGAAAAAATAAAGCATGTTGTGCAGCCAAAACAAAATAGCTAATACTCTCAATAAAAAAAGGTTTGATTCTTAATTAAGAATCAAACCTTTTTTTATTGTTATTAACTCTTACTTACATTTTCTGTAACCAAGTTTTTACAGCAACTTCTGCTTTTATAATTTCTTTTAAATCGGCAATTGCAACTCTTTTTTGTTCCATAGTATCTCTATGTCTAATGGTAACGCACTTATCGTTTAAAGTAGCATGATCTACTGTAATACAAAATGGCGTTCCTGCTGCATCTTGACGTCTATAACGTTTACCAACAGCATCCTTTTCATCGTAAAAAACGTTGAAATCCCATTTCAAATCATCCATAATTTCACGAGCTACTTCTGGTAAACCATCCTTTTTGACCAAAGGAAAAATTGCCGCTTTAAAAGGCGCTAAAACCGCAGGTAATTTTAAAACAGTTCTTGATGTACCATTTCCTAAATCTTCTTCTTGCAAAGAATTAGAAAAAATCGCTAAAAACATTCTATCTAAACCAATGGATGTTTCAACAACATAAGGTGTATAACTTTTATTATCTTCATTATCGAAATACTGTAATTTCTTCCCAGAAAATTCCTCATGTGCTTTTAAATCAAAATCTGTACGAGAATGAATTCCTTCTAATTCTTTAAATCCGAAAGGAAATTTAAACTCAATATCCGCCGCTGCATCCGCATAATGAGCTAATTTATCGTGGTCATGAAAACGATAATTCTCTGCTCCCATACCCAATGATAAATGCCATTTTAAACGAGTTTGCTTCCACTCATCATACCATTTTTTTTGAGTTCCTGGTTTTACGAAAAATTGCATTTCCATTTGCTCAAATTCACGCATTCTAAAAATAAACTGTCTTGCAACAATTTCATTTCTAAAAGCTTTACCTGTTTGTGCAATTCCGAAAGGAATTTTCATCCTACCTGTCTTTTGCACGTTTAAAAAATTTACAAAAATTCCCTGAGCAGTTTCTGGACGTAAATATAAATCCATTGCAGTTTCTGCCGAAGCACCTAATTTAGTGCCAAACATTAGATTAAACTGTTTTACATCTGTCCAGTTTTTAGAACCTGTTGCAGGATCTGCAATTTCTAATTCTTCAATTAACAACTTAACATCGGCTAAATCCTCACTCTCTAAAGATTTACCCATTCTTGCCAATATTGAATTTATTTTTTCTTGATAACCAACAACTCTTCCATTGGTTGCAATAAATTCTTCTTTATTAAAAGCATCACCAAAACGTTTTTCAGCTTTTGCAACTTCTTTATTTATTTTTCCTTCTATTTTAGCGCAGTAGTCTTCAATTAAGACGTCTGCTCTGTAACGTTTTTTAGAATCTTTATTATCGATTAAAGGATCATTAAAAGCATCTACATGACCAGATGCTTTCCAAGTCGTTGGGTGCATTAAAATTGAAGCATCTATACCTACAATGTTTTCATGCATTTGCACCATTGCTTTCCACCAATAATCTCTTATATTTTTCTTGAGTTCAACGCCATTTTGAGCATAATCGTAAACCGCACTTAAACCGTCATAAATTTCAGATGATTGAAATACATAACCATATTCTTTAGCGTGCGATAAAACTTTTTTAAACCTATCTTCTTGTTTTGCCATAATGAGGGCAAAGATACACGTTTACATAAATTTTTCAAGAAAAACTTTTTAAGTTTTTTAACACACAGCCTCAACTATTTAATATTGATATTTTTACTTATCTTTAAGTTGAATTGCGAAGAAAATTATGGGATTTTTAAAAGATTTTTTGGGGATATTTTATCCTAACCTATGTGCTAATTGTGAAAATCAATTAGAGAAAAATGAAAATACTATATGCACTTTTTGCAGGCATGATTTACCTTTAACTAACTTCACAAACTATTCTAAAAACAAAATAGCCGAAACATTTTACGGTAGAATAATTATTGAGAAGGCAAATACATTGCTTTTTTATAGAAAAGAAGGAATTACGAAAAAGCTAATTCACGAACTTAAATACAAAGGAAATGAAGAAATAGGCTCCTTTTTTGGTAATTGGTTAGGCGAAATTTTAAAACAAAATAATGAATTTTCTGATATTAACTTAATAGTTCCAGTTCCTTTACATCCACAAAAACTAAAACAACGAGGTTATAATCAGGTATCAAAATTTGGGGAAAAATTAAGTTATCATTTAAATAAACCGTTTTTAGAAAACGTTTTACTGAGAACATCAACATCAAAAACTCAAACATTTAAGGCTCGTTTTGAAAGATTTAATAATAATGACACCAAATTTCAATCAAAAAATACATCTAGCTTTAAAAATAAGCATGTTTTGTTAATTGATGATGTAATTACTACTGGTGCAACTATAGAATCTTGTGCTAAAGAATTGCAAAAAACTGAAGGCGTAAAAATTAGTATTTTAACTATGGCTTATACAGAGTAAAATTTATGATTTTTAAATGAAAAATATATTGTTAATTTGTATAAAATTTACTTTTGTGAAACCTTTTTTTAGATTTATTTTTTTCAGCTTTTCAATTATTACTCTAGTAAACTGTGCAAGAACAGGAAGACCAGAAGGTGGCCCAAAAGATGAAGATGCACCTTTGTTTGTGACCTCTAACCCTCCTTATGAAACTATTAATTTTGATGAAAAAGAAATAGAATTAGAGTTTAATGAATTTGTAAAACTGAGAGACTTAAATAAGCAACTTTTTGTTTCCCCTCCGTTAAAAAACCCTTTATTAGTTACACCTCAAGGAACTGCTAGCAAAACCTTAACTTTAAAAATTCTTGATACATTAAATAAAAATACCACTTATATTATAAATTTTGGCAATGCTATTGAGGATAATAATGAAAGTAATAAACTAGAAAGTTTTAAATATGTTTTCTCTACAGGAGGCTTTATAGATTCACTTACAACTTCGGGCGAAATCAAAGACTCATACCAAGACATTAGACCTAAAAACACAAATGTGTTGTTGTACAAAATAGATACTTCTTTTACTGATTCTATAATCTTTAACAGAAAACCTAATTACATTACAAACACCTTAGATACCTCCTCTTATAATTTATCAAATTTAAAGGAAGGAAAGTATTTAATGGTTGCTTTAAAAGAATCTACAAATGATTATATTTTTAATCCAAAACAAGATCAAATAGGCTTTGCTTCAGATACAATAGTATTACCTCGAGATAGTATTGTTAAAAAACCTCTTTTACTTTTTAAAGAAACACAACCTTACAAATTTAAACGTGGTAAAGAAATTACAAAAGGTAAAATTGCTTTTGGTTATGAAGGAGAAGTAAAAGACTTGCAAGTTAAAATCATCTCTAACACACCTAAAGATTTTAAAAGTATATCAAAATTTGAGATAGATAAAGACACACTTAATTATTGGTTTACGCCTATTGAAGCAGATTCGTTAAACTTTATAGTTACCAACCAAAAATTCATAGATACAATTACAGTGAAACTTCGCAAGAAAAAGATAGATTCACTTCTTTTAAATTCATCAGTAGGAAGAACATTTCATTTTAGAGACACCTTGTTTATCGAAGGAAACAACCCACTTGTAAAAATTGATACAAATAAAATTACCTTAACAGATAAGGATACATTAGCTGTTTCATTTTCTAGTTTTATTTCTAAAACAGAAAATAAAATTGCTTTAATTTTTAATAAAAAACCTCAACAAACTTATTCATTAAAAATAATGCCCTCTGCTATTTTTGATATTTTTGAACAAAAAAATGATACTTTAAAATTCAATTTCATTACAACTGAAATTGAAAATTACGGAAGAATTACAATGAATATTGACAACCAATCTTCTCAAAATTTAATTATTGAACTTTTAGAAGGAAAAAACAAAGATAAACTTGTTGAAAGGCGATTTATATCCAACTCTGAAGAAATTCAATTTAATCTTTTGGAACCTAAGACATATTTTGTGAGAGCAATTATAGATAAAAACAAGAATAATAAATGGGATACTGGAAATTATTTATTAAAACAACAACCGGAAAAAATTATTTATTTTGCTAACGAGTTAGAAGTAAGAGCAAATTATTATTTAGATGGCAACGTCTTTACTATTAAAAGCGATTAATAGACTTTGCCGATATAAAAAATTACTCTACCTTTGATGCCAGTTTTATTTTCTCTAAATGATTGTTTTGTAGATATTAAGACCTGACAGATTAATAATAAAAAAAGAAAATTTCAGAACCCCCTTAGAAATCTTGAGAAAACATATAACAATTATTTTTTTTGTATTCATTTCTATTATAGAATTTAAGGCGCAACACTTAACGCACGAAATTGGAGCGTTTTTTGGATCTACTAGTTTACAAACAGATTACGGGCAAAAAGGAAATTTTGCCACCCAATGGAACAACAATGCAAAAACATTTTCTGTTGCGCATTACCTTAGCTTTTATAACAACACGATAAGGTGGGATCCACATGATGTTCTTCACAACCACTTAATGGTTAAAACAGAAATTCAGTACCTTAATAATGCAGACTATAAGCATCACGGTAAATGGGCGAAAGGAAATTCTTACGCGGGTGAACAACTAAGAGCAATGAAAGGTTCAATACGCTCTTTGGACCTCGGCGTAAACGCAGAATACTTTTTGTTTCCGTTAGAGGAATTTATCTATCCATACAGTGATATTCTATTTAATCCTTTTTTTACACTTGGCTTAAAATATTCCTTTTTCACAAATACCTTAACTTCTGACTTAGGCGACTGGCGACAAGATATTAGTGTTTTACCTACAAAATATCAACTTGATAATGCTTTAGATATTGGTGATGGCCAAGCAGTTGCATTAAGTTTTGGTATAGGAACAAGATTTAAATTATCACCGAAAATAGATTTAGTGGCACAATCTACATATCAACATTTCTTTTCTGATACTATTGACGGTTTACAAACGCCTGCAAATCTAAACCAAAATAATGATTGGTCATTCAATATTCAGTTTGGTATGGTTTATCATTTAAATTACGAGAAACCATTATTCCATTAACTCTATTCATAAAAAAAGCTTTACAGCTTCGTTTTTTATGTAAAAACTTTAACATTCCTTTTAAGAACTAACATAAACCTATTAGTCATAGAATAGATTAAAGGTCTTGTTTGATCTTTTTTGAATTAGAAATAATCTTTATAAAAATTTCTTAATAGATCTAATGATACCGTAATGAATTCCTTCATGAAAATTATTAAATACAACAGCATTTTCAATTGCTTTTAGAACAAAACCTGCACTTGTTGGGTATTCGTTAAAAGTCTTAAAAATACCTGCTTCGAAATCTTCCTGTAAGGTATCTGGCAAACCTATTAACAAATCTTTCACTTCGTTAAACTCCTCTTCTGTAAAGGTTTTAGTTGGCGAAGTTCCTTTTTTATGTGTATCAATTAAATCGTCTGAACACAAACAGTTTAAACCCGACAATTTATAATGTAATAATTGCTGGGTAACCACTAAATGTGCCACATTCCAAGCAATATTATTTTTAAATCCTGTCGGAATTGTGTGAATTTGCTCTAAAGTTAATCCTTCTAATTCCTTTAAAACAAGTTCGCGAGATTTTCTTAAAACATCAAATTGTATGTTCATTTTTATATGTAATTTTGAAATGTAAATATAATCCATAAAAATGAAGAAAGTATATTTTTTACAAACTTGTGATACGTGCCGGAGAATTTTAAAAGAAGTAAATACGGATGGTTTCGAGCGTCAAGAAATTAAAACGAACAAAATTACAACCACTCAATTAGAAGAAATGTATGCGTTTTCGGGAGGCTATGAAGCTCTTTTTAATAAACATGCAAAACTTTATAAAGCTATGGATTTAAAAAACCAAGTTTTATCTGAAATCGATTATAGACAGTTTCTTTTAGATGAATATACGTTTTTAAAACGTCCGGTTTTTATTGTGGAAGAAGAAATTTTTATCGGAAATAGTAAAAAGGTAATTGAAAATTTAAAAGAGAAAATCGGTTAAATCTTATCTTTTAGTTATTTTTTTGTGATGTATTTATAGCTTAAGAAAAAATTATATCTAATTCATTTTTTGTAATCTTAGTTTTTATAAAAAAACTAAGTTTTCTGATATACCTTTATTAAGTTTTCTGCTTCTTTTTTTGCACTCCAATTTTTTAGTATTTCCTCTCTAGCTTCTCTTCCTAGGTGCGGAATTTCATTTTTTATAGATTTCGATAACAGAATTTCTAACTCAGAAACATTACCTGCTTCAAATAAATAACTGTTTTTAGAATGCGTTATTAATGATGAATGAACTCCAACATTTTTAGTTGCAATTACTGAACAACCACAAGACATTGCTTCTGCTGTTACTAGAGAAAATCCTTCTGAAAAACTTGGGACAACCACAATTTTTGACGACTGATAATAAGAAATAATATCTGAGGTTTCATTAACAAAATAAACTTTACTTTCTAACGCATGATTTTTTACAATTACTTTTAGCTCTTCTAAAAAAGCAGGTTTATCTATTTTACCAACAATTACTAATGCCCAATTTTTCTGATCTTTCAAAATCCTTATAGCTTCTAGTAAAATAGCTTGTCCTTTTGCTTTACGAACTCTTCCTGCGCATAAAATAATATTTTCCTGCTGAATGCTAGAAAGCCTTTTATTGTTATCTGGCTTAAACAAATCAACATTTACTCCATGGCCAACAATTGTATTTTCTATACCTAGTTTTTTACTCATGCTTTTAATAAGTGTCACAACATTATCTGCACTTTTTAATAATTTTAAAGTAAGTTTTGAAGGCTTCGTTTCTGCATGACGAGTAGCAACCAATTTAAATTTTGCACCAAATGCTCTATACAAAAGCATTCTAATAATTTCGTTATTTCTGTGACAATGAACCACAACTTCCCTATTAGAAAACAACAAGGATTTTAATTTTGTTGAAGAAATTTTATTTCCCTCAACGTTATAACCATAAATATAAGTATCAAATTTTTCACTAAAAAAAGGCAGTACATTTTCTATACTCCTAGTAACCCCAGTTTTTCGTTTATGAAAGTGTGTGTGAATTAGAATTGGTTTCAATATTATATTTTTAAGCAAATTTACGTTCTACAATTTCTATGAATCGGGCTTCTAACTCCTCTTGCTGAGACCAATCATAATCAGGCTTTACCATTTTATGAATAAACTTTTTCGCTTCTTTTTCTGTTGCATAGGTATTTAGTTGAGAAACTACTCTATTAAAATCTTCCTGACTTCCATCAAACAAACTCTTAACAAAAGCGATTCTATCGTTTAATCCTATTTGAATATTAACAGCCAATCTATCATTTAAAGATTTTGCTGCAGGAGTATCAAATAATGTCGCTAATTGATCAACAGAAATGGTGTCTTGTAACTCTTCTTCTAAAGAAGATGTTTTATTTTCTTCAACCTTAACAAAATCATTTAATGGCTTCTCTTCAGAAAGCATCAACTTTTCTAACTCATCAAAAGGCTGTTCAGTAATTTCTTCTTTTATTTCCTCAGCTTTAACCTCTTCTACTATTTTCTCAAGACTCTCCTCACTCTCTTCAATCTCTTCTTGATGAACTAATTTCTCAATAGCATCTACATTTTCTGAATCCTGTTCTTTGGAGGCTTCTAATTGAAAAGCATTTTTTACCTGAGTAAACACCTCTTCTTTAGTTTGATTTAGGTTGGGTCCAGAGTTAACATATTCTTCAACAAATGCTAAAACGGATAGCTTTTCATATATTTCTTTTGATTTCTCCTTTAATAAAAACACATTGTCTTTACTTTTCATTTGTAAAATACTGTGTGCTAAACTTATTAAATCCGATTCTAGTTTTTTGTGCATAAGTTGTATGTTGAATTTATTTTTTAATCGTAAATATTCCTAAATTTGTTAAACATCAAATTTAATATTCTAATGCCTAAAATTACAAAATGTTTCTCGAAAATACAGTAAATCACACAGAACAATTTGGTTGGATTGAGGTAATTTGCGGTTCAATGTTTTCTGGAAAAACAGAAGAATTGATTAGAAGATTAAAACGTGCTCAATTTGCTAAACAAAATGTAGAGATATTTAAACCCGCTTTAGATACACGTTATGATGAGGAAGAGGTTGTTTCACACAATGATAACAGAATTCGATCTACCCCTGTGCCTGTTGCCTCAAATATTCGATTATTAGCAAGTGATGTTGATGTTGTTGGTATTGATGAAGCTCAGTTTTTTGATAATGAAATTGTTGCCGTTTGTAACGATTTAGCAAATAGAGGAGTCAGAGTGATCGTTGCTGGTTTAGATATGGACTTTAAAGGGAATCCTTTTGGGCCAATGCCGGCCTTAATGGCTACTGCAGAATATGTTACAAAAGTACACGCGGTTTGCACTCATACGGGTAATTTAGCTCATTACAGTTTTCGAAAAGCGCAGAATGACGACATAGTGATGTTGGGGGAAACTCAAGAATACGAGCCTTTAAGCAGAGCTGCTTATTATAAAGCTTTAAGGAATAAGCAAGAAGAAAACACTTCTAAAGAAAAGGATTAAACAGATGAATAATCACGTTACTGTTTTAGAAATTGATGGAAATGCTATTTTGCATAATCTAAATTATTTCAAAAAAAAATTAAACCCAGAAACAAAAATTTTAGCAGTTGTTAAAGCTTTTGGATATGGTAGTGATGCAGTACAAATTGCTAAATTCTTGAAAAACAAGGTAGATTATTTTGCGGTAGCTTATACAAATGAAGGAATTGCTTTGCGTGAAGCAGATATCAAAACCCCTATTTTAGTTTTACATCCACAAATACAAAACCTACAATCTATCTTAGATTATAAATTAGAACCAAACTTATACAATTTTAAAATATTTAATACCTTTTTAAAATTAGCAGACAATAATACCTTAAAGAATTACCCAATTCATATAAAATTTAATACTGGTTTAAATAGATTAGGTTTTTCACATACAGATATCCCTAAAATAATTACAACTTTAAAAGAGACGACTCAGATAAAAGTGCAATCTTTATTTTCTCATTTAGCAGCAAGTGAAGACCTAAAAGAAAAAGATTTCACAATCAATCAAATTAATGATTTTAAACATGCAGCACAGCAGTTCTATGAGTATTTAGATTATAAACCAATGCGACATCTTTTAAATACCTCTGGTGTTGTGAACTACCCAGAAGCACAATTTGATATGGTAAGAATTGGAATTGGTCTCTATGGTTTTGGAAATGATAAAGAGGAGACGAATCAGCTTAAAAATACACATAATTTAAAGTCAATAATTTCTCAAATTCACTTAATTAAACCAGGAGAGACAGTTGGCTATAACAAAGCTTTTGTTGCAAAAAAACAAACAAAAACAGCAACAATTCCTATTGGTCATGCCGATGGGTTGTCAAGAAAGTTAGGAAATAAAAAAGGTGTTATTTTAATCAATAATCAAAAAGCAACAATTATTGGTAATGTTTGTATGGATATGATAATGGTCAATATTACAAAAATTGATTGTAAAGAAGGCGATAAAGTAATTATTTTCAACAATCAAGAAATGATACAAAACATTTCCGATACTTCAGAAACAATAACATATGAGACCTTAACTCAAATATCTCATCGCGTTCATAAAGTATTAATTAAACAATAAAATACAGCAAAAAATTAAAACCAAATCTTAAAACTTCAATAGAAACTAATCAAGGAAAAATGATTACCAGAAATTAGAGGTTTATTGGCTAACAAATAAATATTCAGGCGAATTCTATGTTTATTTTGTGCTCAACATGTTTATCCTGACAAGTTAAAATTTTTAAACCGCTTTTAAGCTCTCAATAAAACGATCTACAGAAAGGCCATTCTCAACAGAAAAATCTCCAATTTTAGTTCTTCTTAATGAAGACAAATGTGCCCCAGAATTTAAAGCTAAACCAAAATCATAAGCTAAAGATCGAATATAAGTTCCTTTGCTACAAACAACTCTAAACTCAACTTCTGGTATATTTATTTTAGTTATTTCAAATTCTGAAATAGTTACTGTTCTTGATTTAATCTCAGTAGTTTCTCCTTTTCTAGCCAATTCATATAAACGCTTACCATCTTTTTTTATCGCAGAAAAAATAGGTGGTTTTTGTTGAATTTCACCAACAAACTGTTTTGTTGTTCCAATCAATAACTCTTCAGTAATATGTTCTATCGGATATGTTTTATCGACATCTGTCTCTAAATCGTAGCTTGGTGTTGTACCACCCAATGTAAATTTACCCGTATATTCCTTAATTTGCCCCTGATAAGTATCAATCTCTTTGGTTTGCTTACCTGTACAAATAATTAATAAACCAGATGCTAAAGGATCTAATGTACCTGCATGCCCTACTTTAATTTTTTTTATGTTAAAGCGTTGTTTTATCTCCCATCGAAGCTTATTTACGACCTGAAACGATGTCCAATTTAAGGGTTTATCAATTAATAAAACTTGACCATTTTTAAAGTATTCTTCTGTCATTGTGTAATCAAAATTTATTACGAAACAAGGTTTCATTTAAAGACTTTCCAAAAAAGTAAAGTTCTTTAAACTGCCCACTTTTAATGCATGGGGAGTAGTTTTTAAAGTTAAGCTTCACTAATTTAAAAGAGCGTAACCAATTGCAATAAAACCTACTATTGCACAGTATAATGAAAAGTAGGATAATTTACTTTTTTTAACCAAAGATATCATCCATTTACAAGCTAATAATCCCGCAAAAAAAGCAGCTGTAAAACCTGCTGAAATAGGAATAATCTCTGCAGAATGAAAACTTAAATCTCCTCCCAATAAATCTTTTCCTATTTTTCCAAAAATTAGGGGAACTACCATTAAAAAAGAGAATCGTGCAGCTCTTGTTCTATCAATACCTAATAAAACTGAAGTAGAGATTGTTGCACCAGATCTAGAAATTCCGGGCAACATTGCAATTGCTTGAGAGATTCCAATAATTATCGAATTAGAAAATGTTACTTCTTTCTTGGTGTTTTTCGCTTTATCAGCCAATAATAAAAGAAGAGCTGTTACTAATAACATTACCCCAACTAGTAATATTTTTCCTCCAAAAAAAGACTCTAATTCTTCCTCAAACAACAAACCAACAAAAACTGCTGGAATCATAGAAAGAATAATTTTTACAGAAAATTTAAATTCGTCATTCCATTTAACCTGAAATAATCCTTTAAAAATTTCTGCTACCTCTTTTCTGAAAATAACTAAAGTGCTTAATGCTGTTGCAAAATGTAAAACTACTGTAAAAGTTAAACTTTCTTCTGGTACAGAAGTATCTCCTAAAATTGCTTTTGTAAGCTCTAAATGTCCACTTGAGGAAACTGGTAAAAACTCTGTTAAACCTTGAATGACTCCTAAAATAATTGCTTCTATAATATCCATTCTTATTTTTTAGAGTTTGCTAAAATTGCATAAATTTCAATTGCTAAACCAATAATTACTAAAGTTGGCGCTAAACGGATACGTTGCCAATTGTATATTTCATTATTAAAAACCTCCGGATTATCACTTCCTCCACCTGACATAAATATAAATCCAAGCGCAATGAATACGACACCAACAACCATTATTACATAATTTTTTTTGCCAAATAAAAAAGTTGGTTTTTGTATATTTTCGTTTTCCATATTATTAATAGTAAAGTTCTTCTGTTTGTAAGTTTAAAAAACGTTGTGTTGCAAAAAAAGTACTTATCCAAGTAATTAAAAAAGCTGAAACTAAAACGCCTCCAACTAAATATCCTAAAGTAATATAATCTTCAATTAGTTCTAAGCTTGGTGCGTGTTTATCTGTATAATAAATAACAAAAGCCAAACCAATTAACGCTGTAATTGCTCCAATCATTCCTAATTTTATACCTCGCCAGATAAAAGGTTTTCTAATGAAGCCTTTAGTAGCACCAACCATTTGCATGGTTTTGATATTAAAACGTTTAGAGTAAATAGAAAGTCTAATTGAACTATTAATTAATATCATAGATACGAGACCAAAAAATAGGCTAAAAACCAAGAGCCAAAAACTAATTCTTTTAATATTTTTAACTAATAAATCAATTAAGGTTTTATCATAAGAAACATCAGCTACAAAAGCGTTTTTAAGAAAACGTTCTTCTATTTCTTGTAATTTCTGAGGAGTTACAAAATCTGCTTTTAAGTAAATATCTATTCCGTTTTTTAATGGATTTTTTCCTAAAAAATTAAGAAAATCTTCACCAATTTCTTTACTGTAAATTTTTGCAGCCTTTTCTTTACTTGTGTAAATAATTTTTTTTGTGAATTCCTCTTTCTGCAAAGATGCTTTTAAATCATTTCTATTTTTAGTAGTAACATCGTCATTTAAAAATAAAGTTATCGCTACTTTTTCTTTTACACGGTTTGCAACTAAAGTTGATTTTAACACAACCAATCCTAAAACACCAACCATGAAAAGAACTAAAGCAATACTTATTACCACTGAAAAGTAAGAAGATTGCAGTCGTCGCTTTTGATAAGAATCAAATTTAGAAGACATCTATAGTTTGGGTTTTATTGGCTCGCAAGATAATAATTAGAATGCATTTGACAGTAAGAGTTGGCAGTAATTTAACTAATCTATTTCTTGGCATAACTCTATAAGAACACCATTTGTAGATTTTGGATGTAAAAATGCTACTAATTTGTTATCTGCACCTTTTTTTGGTGTTTCATTTAAAACAACAAAACCTTCTTTTTGAAGTCTTTTTATTTCTGATTCTATGTTATTAACAGCAAATGCAATATGATGAACACCTTCTCCTTTTTTTTCTATAAACTTAGCAATAGGACTTTCTGGACTCGTTGCTTCTAATAATTCTATTTTATTGGGACCTGATTGAAAAAAAGATGTTTTTACCCCTTCAGAAGAAACCTCTTCAGTTTTGTAATGAGACTTCCCTAGAAGTGAAGCAAATAGTTGATTCGATTTATCTAAATTCTTAACAGCAATGCCAATGTGTTCAATTTTTTCCATAACACAAAAATAAGAAAAACCCGTCTTGAAGCAAGTTCGTAAAAGAGTAAAAAACCTGATTATTAAACATTCAACCTTATTTATTACTTGGCATTAATAACAATATTATCCAACTCATAAGTTCCATCAAAATTTACATTACTGTTTCCTAAATACTTAAAAGCAATGTAAACAGTCCCTGAATAAGATGATAAATCAATATATGTAGAATGAATCCAATTTTTATACCCCTCACCATCAGAAACTATTTTTGCAGGTAAAAGAGTCCAATTAGCGGCTGTTATATTGTTTTCATCTCCATCAAAATCTGTAGAAATTAACACTTCTAGTTCACTACCATTAGCAAAACTATTTGATGTCTCAAAAGACAAAAACTCTTGTGATGTTGTGTCTAAATTAATCCCCTTCGTAATTAACCAAGAGATTGTACTTAAATCTCCAGAATTTTTAGATCCGACCCTCGCAGCTTTACTTTGGGCATAAGAATCTGTATATGACCTCCAAGATTTTGTCCCTTTTTCGCGATGATTAATCCAATTTAAAACAGCTATATCACCAGATTGCTCATCAAAGTTTTCTTGCAATAAGGTTGTTGTAAAATTAGCTATTGGCAGCGGAGAGCATTTTTCTTCGTTCATATCAACATCATTGGTGTTATTTAAATTCAATACGATAAAATTTCCACCAAAATCTTTGGATACGACCGCATTTATGCTTCCTGCTTTTTCTGGTAACGTTTCATTTGAAAAACGAGAAAACGAACTCGTTTCTAATAGTAACTCATCATAACCTAAGCCTAAACAAGTTTTAATTTTGCGTTGTGTATCAAAATCTTCTTTTGGATCTACATAGGATTTTCCTGATAATTGAGCATCAAAAAACACATTCTCTAGCGTGATAAAAGTTCCAATATGAGTTTCATTTATACCTGCAAATTCTATTATTTTAGGAATAATTTCTTTTGTAGTTTCTGATCTATAAATATGATTCGAAATTTGGTTTACCGTTACGTTTTCAACCTCTTTAATATTTGTGTTTTTTACCCTTCCTCCAATCGTAATTATTCCATTTCCTGAATTTGTTTCACCAATATACAATCCTTTTAAACGAATATATATCTCTCTACCGATATTAAATTTATTATAACTATTACTAAAATTTAAAGCAACTTTTATTCCCGCAGTTGGATTTTCTGGAGCATCTTGCATATAAAACTCTTTATAAAAATTTCCAGATTTATCCGAAGAAATTACATACCCTTTGACTACAATATTAGATGTAACCTCCAAAGGATTATTACCTGATATATATAATTTTTTAATTTGTTCAATTGTTTTTAACTGAAGGGTTCCTTCACCAATACTATCTAAAATTTTTGTTATATCCTCATTTTCTTCAATACCTAAACTTTCTGGAATTGTAAAATCACTATCTTCTACACAAGTGAAAAAAGAAATACTAATTATTACAAAAAATAGTACATTGGTTATTTTATTTATTTTCATTTTCTCTTTTTTTAAAATTTTTATTAAAAACTAATACTCACATTCAAAAAATAAGTTGTGCCTCTACCGTACCAATATTTACTTCCAAAAATCGGTTTATCTAAAGATTTATCTTCTTTTAATTGTCTATAATTAGCATTTCTACCTTGCTCAAAACCTCCTGATTTATAAGTTTTATTCAATAAGTTGTTCACTGTTGCAAATACACTTAAATAATAATCTTTAATTTTAAGTGACTTACCTCCAACAAGGTTTACAACAGAATAATCACTAAATTTTTCTTGTGTTAAAAGTTCTTTTGCAATTGTTTTATCATAATCTAAGAAAGGCAAACCATCATCATCTAAATAAAAATTCTTAGATCTATTTAATGGCGAAATATCTATAAAAGTATTGCTGAAAAAGTTTACAGTTGCTCCTAACCACCAATAATCTGGATCTCTGTATTCAAACCCGAAAGAATAGGCATTTTGTGGTCCGGCAGCTAGCTTATAATTTTTGAGATTTGTTTCACCAAAGTCCTTAAACCCATCTACAAAGCCTGCTGATAAAGATTCACTATCTGCCTCTGTTGTTAAAACTAAATTAGGATTATTGTCATAGGTAAATTGTCCAACAGAGGCTGCTCCTTTTAATTTAAAGGTTGATGTTACTTGCGCTTCTAAGCCAAACTCTAAACCCAAATGCTTTTTATTAATTCCGCTAAGAATTTCTTGCACAAAAGCAGTGTTATCTCCCCCAACTCCATCAGCAAAATAGAATGAAATTTCTGTTGCATCCTTTATTGATGTGTAATACGCAGTTACTTTTGATGTAATTATTGGGTTTCTAAAAACATAACTTATATCTGTAGATAAAGTTTTTTCACTCTTCAAATCAAACACCACATTATTATTCTCTCTTGAATTAGAAAATGTATTTCTAATAGTTGGTGCTGTAGTTAAATAGGCAGCATTTATATCTACTAAATGACGTCCTGTAATTTTATAAGTTACTCCAGATTTCATTCCATAATTTGTAAATTTTTGTTCTTTTGATTTTCCTAAAGAAGTATCAGAAAACCCTCCGTTTTTATACAAACCCTCTCTCTGATGCATTGTATTAGAAAATCTTACTGCACCATAAAAATCCACTTTATTGTAGTTAAATTGTGCTTGTGCAAAAGATGAAATAACACTAGAATTTAAGTAAAAATTATACTTAAATATATCTCCTTTGCCAACCAATCTATTTGGATTTAGAAGGTTGTTTTGTTTTTCATCTTCCGTAGCTCCAAAAGGATCAATATCTAAATAACCACCTCCACCTAATAAATCAATAACTTCTGCAAAGTTTTGAGATTGCAGCTGTTTAAAGCTAATCTTACCATTTATTAAGATGTGACTATTTATTTCTTTACTTAAAATAGTGTTTACGGTAAGTAATTTATCATCATTTCTATCTTCATATAAAACGTAAGCATTTTCTATACCTAAATTTGCGTTGGTAGTATTTGCATCAAAAATTCGATTCCAATCTATTTGTCCTTTATTTAGAAAGTTTTTCTGTGTTTCGTATGCATTTCTATAATCTTCATTTCTTAAAAAATAACTTGGTAGTGTTTGGTAATAGGTAGGACTAGGGTTTGCACCTGCATTATAATCAATTCTACTGTTTCCTATTTTACCAAATTGATATGCAATATTTGTATTTATTGATGTTTTTTCAGAAATATCCCAATAATGGTTCAATATTAAAATCGGCTCACTAACTTCTTTAATTCTTGAATTTGTTTGTTTTCCATTCAAAAACCCCCAATAATCATTATATTTTATGCCTTTTAAATCATATACTTCTTGAGTATTTGGTGATGATTTTCCTCTCCTATTGGGTGTAAAAATTCCTGTTAAAGAAATGCTACTGTTATCAGTTATATTTTTATCTATGGATGTAAAAAAAGAATACGCATTATAAGATGTAGCATCATTAAACCCCTCGTTACCTGCTCTTCTACTTCCTGAAAAAGTAAATGCCCAACCATTTTTTAAAGTTCCCGTAGAATGCGTAGCCATAAATCTATGCTCATAGCTTCTGTTAGATGAAGAGTAGGAAACTCGAGTTCCAGGTCTCTGTTCAGAAGCTCTTGTGTTCATATTTTTTGAACCCAAAAGACCTCCAAAAGTTACATCCGAAGGCGTTAAACCACTCCTAAATTCTTGATTTCTTAGTACATCATTCAACCCGCCCCAATTACCCCATTGCGCTCTACCATCATAAATTTTATTCATTTCAATGCCATTAATTAGCACTTTTCCATTTCCAGAATCTAAACCTTTAACTCTAAAAAAAGAAGAACTAAATTCAAAAGCGGCCGTTCTTAGAAAAACATCCATCGATGATTGCAGTAATCCTGATATATTATCAGCAGAACTTACATCATTATTTAACTCATCGTCCGTAATAGTGATTAAACTTAAATCTTGGTCTTCAGAAAGGTTTTTAAAAAGTGAAATAACTCCTAAATCTAAAGTTTTACCAAAAAGCTCGATAGGAATATTTTGAGTTTCATACCCAGAGAATTTTATTTCTAAAATAGATTTTCCGTTCTGAAAATCTTTAATAAGAAAGTAACCGTTTAAATCTGTCGTTTCATTTTTAATGGTGTTTTTTATTTTTACTAAAACACCTTGAAGTGGTTTTTCAGAATCATTACTTACAATAATTCCCTTCAATTTGTTCTGCCCATTAGCCCCAAAAAAACAGGCTAATAGCAAACAAGTTGCCATAACATTCTTTTTCATATTTTAATTTTCTTTTTCTAGCACTCACAAGTTAGTTAAAAAATATTTAACATTGGTAAAAAGTAAATTATGAAACACCTAAAACCGACTGATTTTATTATTTTTACAATAACAAAAAAACCATAAAAATGAGTAAAAAAATATTTTTCCTTCTTATCTTTTCAATATCATTTACAACTCTTTTTTCTCAGAAAAACGGGAAAAAATATACCATTAGAACAATTGCTTTTTATAATGTTGAAAACTTATTTGACACTATTAATGATGTTACTAAGGAAGATGAAAAGAGTCCGATGATGGAATTAAAATTTAATAGATCGAAAGTATATTGGGACAAAATTGATAAGCTAGCAAGTACAATTGCTCAAATCGGAAAAGAAAAATCAAATACAAGTCCTGCTATTATTGGTGTTTCTGAAGTTGAAAATCTTAGTGTTTTAGAAGACCTAGTACATTCAAAACATTTAGTAAAAAAAGACTATGGAATTGTTCATTATGATTCTCCAGACAAAAGAGGAATCGATGTTGCGCTGTTGTATCAAAAAAAGTACTTTAAACCAATTCATCACGAAGTATTTAATCCTAATATTTTTAGAGATAACTTTAAAGTTTACACAAGGGATCAACTTTTAGTTTCCGGTTACTTAGATGGTGAATTGATACACCTAATTGTAAATCATTGGCCTTCTCGAAGAGGTGGTGAAGCTGCAAGTAGACCTTCTAGGGAAAAAGCTGCTTATCAAAATTTAAAAATAATAGAACAAGTCAAAAAACAAGATCCAAAAGCAAAAATCTTAGTTATGGGAGATTTTAATGATGACCCTACAAATTCTAGTTTTAAGAACGTATTAAAAACAAAAAGCAAAAAGAAAAATGTAACTGAAGGAGATTTATTTAATCCTTATGAAGATATGTTTAGAAGAGGGTTTAACACCTTAAAATACAGAGATAAGATAAACTTATTTGATATGATTTATTTTACTTCTACCTTATTAGATAAAGGTGAAAAAGACTTTTCCACTTATAAAATGTATAAAGCTATGGTTTTTAACAAAAGTTTTTTAACTACTAAAAAAGGAAAATATAAAGGATACCCTTTTAGAAGTTTTTCTAACGGAAACTACACCGGCGGTTACTCAGATCATTACCCAGTTTACATGTATTTGATTAAGGAAATGTAATAAATTACATCTTGTTGTAACAAACAAAACCCCGTAACTTTTAAGTTACGGGGTTTTTTGATAAAAAATTATTGCCTTATTATATTATAAAAATTAATCTTTTGACGATTTAAATCTATAATATAAGTATGTGTAAGCATCACGAGGTATAATTGTAATCCACTTTTTGTGTTTTAAATACC
>ERZ1047472.38-NODE-38-length-120983-cov-19.017176_pt1 | contig 120983 bp, 96 predicted proteins | sample MGYA00383095_ERZ1047472 | MGnify/ENA primary metagenome ERZ1047472 (study PRJEB29581, sample SAMEA5548365) | metagenome | biome: marine; feature: coastal; material: water | depth 1 m | study: Short-term variability in the microbial, nano- and picoplankton... | reverse complement strand
TAACAGAAGATACTGAGCGTGATAATTTTATGAGTGCCGAAGAGTCTAAGGACTATGGTCTGGTTGATCAGGTGCTAGACAAAAGAGGTTAGAGTCGGTTGCCTCCTAAATAGGTTTGTTAGGTAGCGCGCGTTACTTGCTGTTTTATATGGCTTTTGTTGGCTTGGTAGGAGAAAGAAATGAGTGATAGTGACACCTTGGGCGATGGCGGAAAATTGCTTTTCTGTTCGTTCTGCGGTAAAAATCAAAACGAAGTTCGTCGTTTAATAGCTGGTCCATCGGTCTATATATGTGATGAGTGCGTCGATCTTTGTAACGATATTATTTCTGAAGAATCTCAAGTTGTTGAGTCTGAAAGCAGCTCGGATCGCCTGCCCGTTCCCACTGAAATCAAAAATATCCTCGACGAATATGTGATTGGCCAAGAACGCGCCAAGCGGATTCTTTCTGTCGCGGTCTACAACCATTACAAGCGACTTCAAGTTAGTTCCCAAACAGGTGCCGAAAAACTGGATGTAGAACTGGGTAAGAGTAATATCTTGCTTATTGGCCCTACAGGCAGTGGTAAGACATTGTTGGCAGAGACATTGGCGCGTCTGCTTGATGTTCCCTTTACTATCGCGGATGCCACCACATTGACCGAAGCGGGTTATGTGGGTGAAGACGTTGAAAATATCATACAAAAACTGCTGCAAAAGTGCGATTACGATGTCGACAAGGCCCAGCGCGGTATTGTTTATATCGATGAGATCGACAAAATCTCGCGTAAATCAGATAACCCCTCGATCACCCGTGATGTGTCTGGAGAAGGTGTGCAGCAGGCGCTGCTAAAGCTAATTGAGGGTACGGTCGCCTCTGTGCCTCCTCAGGGTGGGCGCAAGCATCCTCAGCAAGAATTTCTGCAAGTCGATACCGCAAATATTCTGTTTGTCTGTGGTGGTGCATTCTCAGGCTTGGAAAAGGTGATCCGGGATCGTTCAGAGAAAGGTGGCATTGGCTTTGCTGCCGAAGTTAATAGTAAAGACAGCTCCAAGTCTATCGGTGAAACTTTACTGGATGTGCAGCCAAGCGACTTGATTGGCTATGGTCTGATTCCAGAGTTTATTGGTCGACTGCCTGTTGTGGCAACATTGCAAGAACTGGATCGCGATGCACTTGTTAATATTCTTGTGGAGCCAAAGAATGCGCTGTTTAAGCAGTATCAAGCGCTGTTCGGTATGGAAGATGTTGAATTAGATCTGCGCCGCGATGCGCTTGACGCCATTGCCGATAAAGCGATTGAACGCAAGACAGGTGCGCGAGGCCTTCGCTCTATTCTTGAGACGATACTGCTGGATACCATGTATAAGATCCCTTCAGAACCCGATGTGGTCAAGGTCGTTGTTGATGGCTCGGTCATCAATGGTGAGAATGAGCCGCTGCTGGTCTACGAGCAGCAAGAGAAAAAGCTAGCCTCAGACGAAGGCTAAAAAAGAAAGCGGCGCAAGCCGCTTTTTTTATGCCCTTATTTATTCAGTGAAGGTTGTTTTTGCTCTAGCCGTCCCAATATAAAAGGCTAACGCGAAATTCACTGCGTACACTATTAAATCAGAATACATAGAAATTGAGGTAATAATGGGTTCCACTGAGACTGATCTAAGTAAGGTTGTTTATCCGCTTTTGCCATTGCGTGATGTAGTGGTCTATCCGCATATGGTTGTTCCGCTTTTTGTCGGCAGAGAAAAATCTATTACTGCCCTAGAACATGCCATGGAGTCAGATAAACAAATCGTTCTAGTCGCGCAAAAAACGCCATCTGAAGATAATCCCAGTATCGCCGATATTTATGAAGTAGGTACCCTAGCCACTATCCTACAGCTGCTTAAACTTCCAGATGGCACACTCAAGGTGCTAGTCGAAGGGATTAAGCGAGTAAGCCTTGCCGCGCCAGTTGAAGGCGAAGCCTTTATGCAGAGCGGTGCGGCCGAGCTTGCCGGTGGCGATCTAAATGAGCAGGAGGCGGACGCCCTGACGCGTTCCACGCTCTCGTTGTTTGAACAATATGTCAATCTGAGTAAAAAGATTCCAGCCGAAGTTATCACCACCGTTAGCGGCATCGAGGATGTCAACCGCTTGGCCGACACAATCGCCTCACATATGACATTAAGTCTGGAGCAAAAGCAGGATGTTCTCGAGATAGCAGATCTCACTGAACGCTTTGAACACCTGATGAGTCTGATGGAATCAGAAATTGATATCTTTCAGATAGAGCAGCGTATTCGTGGCCGCGTCAAAAAGCAGATGGAAAAGAGCCAGCGAGAGTACTATCTCAACGAACAGATGAAAGCGATCCAAAAAGAGCTGGGCGATATTGATGAAGGCGTCTCCGAACTCGATCTGTTAGACAAGAAAATTGACGAGGCGGGTATGCCTAAAGCGGCACTGGAGAAAGCCCAGTCGGAAATGGCCAAGCTTAAAATGATGTCGCCAATGTCAGCGGAGGCCTCGGTGTTGCGCAACTACATCGATTGTATGATTGGGGTACCATGGAAAAATCGTACCCGCGTGAAGCACAATCTAGTAGAAGCGGAAACTACCCTGAATCTGGATCATCATGGTTTGGAGGAGGTGAAGGAGCGAATTCTGGAGTTTTTGGCAGTACAAAAGCGTGTTAAAAAGCTTAAGGGCCCCGTACTTTGCTTGGTTGGCCCTCCAGGTGTGGGCAAGACCTCGTTGGGTGAGTCTATTGCGCGAGCGACAGGGCGCAAATTCGTTCGTATGAGCCTTGGTGGTGTCCGCGATGAGTCAGAAATTCGTGGCCATCGCAGAACCTATATTGGCTCATTGCCAGGCAAGCTGATTCAGAAGCTGTCAAAGGTTGGCACCAAGAATCCATTATTCCTGCTCGACGAGATCGACAAGATGGGAATGGATAGCCGTGGTGATCCGGCATCTGCTCTTTTGGAGGTGTTGGATCCAGAACAGAATCACACCTTCAACGACCACTATCTGGAAGTGGACTATGACCTTTCAGAGGTGATGTTTATCTGTACAGCTAACTCGATGAATATTCCCGGGCCTCTTCTAGATCGTATGGAAGTGATTCGTATTCCCGGATACACCGAAGACGAAAAGGTGCAGATTGCCGAAAAATATCTAGTGCCTAAGCAGCGCAAGGCCAATGGTCTTAAAGACCCAGAACTGGATATTACAGAAGATGCCCTCAAGGATGCGATTCGCTATTACACCAGAGAAGCTGGTGTAAGGGGTTTAGAGCGAGATATTGCCAAGATATGCCGTAAGACCGTTACCAAACATGTGCGCGAAGACAAGCGCTCTAGTGACGTTGTGGGCCCAGAGCAACTGGAAGACATGTTAGGTGTGCGCAGATTTGACTATGGTCGTGCCGAAGCAGAAAACCAGATAGGCCAGGTGACAGGTTTGGCCTGGACTCAGGTAGGCGGTGAACTGCTGACCATTGAATCCTCGGCTATTCCGGGCAAAGGTAAAGTGATTAAGACTGGCTCGCTGGGCGACGTTATGCAAGAGTCAATTCAGGCAGCATTGACCGTGGTGCGCAGTCGCGCCATGGCGCTTGGTATTCGTAAAGACTTCTATTATGAAAACGATCTGCATATCCATGTTCCCGAAGGTGCAACCCCCAAAGATGGGCCATCGGCTGGTGTCGGCATGTGCACAACATTGGTCTCGGTTTTAACCGGCATTCCCGTGCGCTCAGATGTTGCTATGACGGGTGAAATAACCCTTCGCGGGCAGGTGCTAAAGATCGGTGGACTCAAGGAAAAGCTCCTGGCAGCACACCGTGGCGGCATTCGTACCGTGATCATTCCACATGATAATGCCAGTGATTTAAAGGAGATACCGGATAATATTAAAGCAGACCTTGAGATATGCCCGGTGAAGTGGATCGACGAGGTGCTGGATATCGCGCTGCAAGATAAGCCTAAAGCTTTCAGTGAAGAAGAGTTTAATCGGGCTAGCGGATCTGAAAAAAATGCGGCATCTAGCGCCAGTGCTAGCACACACTGATCGGTAATTAATTTTAAAATATTAAAAAGTCTGCTTGACCCAACAAAAGGCTATTGGTATAAAGTTGGTCTAGAAGGCGCATTGGCTCAGGGTTTAGAGCAAAGTGGAGCTTAGGCAGCGTACTTCTATTTTGCTAGGATCAACCAATTCCAAAAAAAAGGGGAATACCGTGAATAAATCTGAATTAATCGATGCTATTGCTGCTGGTGCAGATATCTCTAAAGCTTCTGCTGGACGCGCACTGGACTCAGCTCTAGATGCAATAACCGGCGCATTAAAAAATGGCGACCAAGTTTCTTTGGTTGGCTTTGGTACCTACGCTGTAAAGCACCGTGCCGCGCGCGCTGGTCGCAACCCACAGACTGGTGCTGAGATCCAAATTAAAGCGGCTAACGTGCCTAGCTTTAAAGCCGGTAAAGCTCTGAAAGACGCAGTAAACTAAGAAAAACTCTGGGAATCCCGCTATTGTAGCGAGGACCTCAGTCTAGAAGGCGCATCCATGATGCGCCTTTTTTTTCAATTATTAGGACAGGTACATGTTGGATAATTTTAGAAATAACATGCGTGGTATAGCCACGGTTATAGTGGTTCTTATTGGTGGTATATTTGCCTTTTCAGGCACAGGGTCACTGTTTCTATCCGGTCCAGGTGTTGAAACTGAACTGGTTGTCAATGACGAGAAGGTCAGTGCACTGAGTATTCAGCAGGCTATAGGCGTTGAAAAAAGACGTATTCTCAGTGCAAACGAAGGTCTGGATCCCGCGTTGGTTGATGATGAGCTGGTTCGCCCCAGCGTTGTGCAGCAGATCATTGGCCGTAAGGTGATTGCCCAGTCAGCGCGAGAGCAGGGGATGGGAATATCGACAAAAACGGTAAGCGAACTGCTTATCGAAACGCCGAGCTTCCAGACTGACGGCCGCTTTGACCAAGATGTCTATCAGTATACGATTCGCCAGCAGGGCTATACCAGTGCCACATTTATTGAAATGATTAAAGAAGATCTGCTGATTCAGCAGGTTATTCAGGGGATGACAGCAACAAATTTTGTGACACAAACGGAGCTAGCGGCGCTGGCTGGGCTTACCGGGCAAACCCGAGACTATTATTATCTGACACTACCTATTGCGCCAATTATGAGTGCAGTGCAGCTAAGCGAAGATCAGATCGATGCCTATTACCAACAGAATAAAGCGCAGTATCAGAGCGAAGATCAGGTTGTTATTGACTATATCGAACTCAATGCTGGATTGCTAACCGCGGGTAAATCAGCCACGCCAGAGCAGATTCAAGCGCGATTTGAGCAAGAGGCAGAGTCAGTAGATACCGCCATATCGCGTCAGGCGGCACATATCCTACTGGCTGATCCAAGTGCTGAGGCAATAGCAGAAGTTCAGACCAGATTAGATACAGGTGAAGACTTCGCCGCACTGGCCAAGCAGTACTCTGAAGACGTTGGTTCCGCCGATAGTGGTGGTGACTTGGGTTACAGCTCCGGTGACACATTCCCCGAATCCTTTGAAGCCGCGTTGGCAGCGCTTGAGGTGGGTCAGGTATCTGCAGCGGTGGAAACCGATGCGGGAACGCATTTTATTAAGTTGCTAAATACGCAGGTGCAGACCTTCGAGTTGGCTGCCGAGTCCGCTCGTATCGAGCAGGAACTACTGACCGAGCAGGTAGACAACGAACTGGTCGAAAAACTGGAAATGCTTAAAGAGCTTAGTTTCAATGCAGAGTCGCTAGCGGTTGTGGCCGCAGATCTTGATCTTGCTGCTCAGGTTTCCAGTCCTTTTTCGCGCACCGGCGGTGATGGTGTGGCGGCTTACCCCGCAGTGATTAAAGCGGCGTTTAGTTCAGAAGTTGTGGATGACAAATATGCCAGCGAAGTACTGGATTTGGGCGATGATCGCTACATAGTGATCAAGCTCAATGAGAGTATTCCTGCGCGCCAAAAAGACTTGTCAGAGGTGCGAAGTGCAGTGGTGAATGCTCTTAGCGCAAGCATTGCTAAGCAGATTATTGCTGAGCAGGGCGCTGCTTTACTCGCCTCAGTTGAGGCCGGAGAAAGCGTCGAGGCTGTGGCTAAGGCCAACGCTCTGGATTGGCAGGTTGCCCTTGGTGTTAAGCGCAACGACCGCGCCGTTAATTCGGAAGTATTAACGGCTGTCTTCCAGCTGCAGATGGCTGCAGAAAACGCTGTTACAGAGGGCTTTTATGCTCGCAATGGCGATTTCGTAGTTGCCTCGCTGCAGAAAGTGACTCAGGGTGATGTTGCTACACTAAGCGTGGCACAGAAGGCCAGCCTGATATATGCAGCAGACTCTATTAATGGCAGCCGCTTGGTTCAGGCGTATCAAGCCAGTCTGGTTGCGAGAGCTGAAATAAAACAGTAACAATGTCATTGATTGAGAAAGACGGGCATGCCCGTCTTTTTTATTGCCTGTTGATTTGAATTGAGTCAGCTAACTGCAGGTCAGATACGCAATGCATTAATAAACAGTGTCAAACGCTGCCCAGGCTGCAAAAACTCATTGCGGCTAATCTTGTTCCAGCGCGTAATATCACGAATCGTTAAATCAAACTTCTCCGCAATAAGGTAGAGAGAATCACCGCGCCTGACCCTGTATGAGAGTCTGCGCAGGTTCTCTGGTGTAGGCCCAGCAGAGCTATGCTTGATGGTCAATTTCTGGCCAATCTGCAAACTATCTGTGGTGAGCTTATTAGCGTGCTTTAAAGCTGCGATAGAGGTCTTATAAAGCACAGCAATGCCGGACAGGGTATCGCCGCGTTTAACTGTGTACAGCGACGTTTGAGACACCTTAGAGCCGCTGGCTGTTGTGTTATCACCGGAATGCGGTATTAGCAGCACCTGGCCAATTCTAAGGCGGTCCGAGCGCAGATTATTTCTGTTTTTAAGCCACTGGGTAGGAATGCGAAAGCGCTGGGCAATCTGCGACAGACTGTCACCGCTCACAACCTGATATTCAGTGTGAGGAACCCAGGTTTTAGGATCTGTGGTAGCCAATAGTTGGCGCAGTGGTTCAGCGCTACCCACGGGCAACAAAAGATTATGTTTTCCTTGCGGGGGCGTTATAGAGCGGCGATAAGCAGGGTTAAGTTTAGTAAATGCAGTGCCTTCGACGCCAGTGATCTCAATTACCTTATTGAGGTCAATCTGCGACTCAATCTCTACCACTTCAAAATAGGCCTGATCAGCGATAAAGGGCAGTTTAATATCAAATTTTTCAGGGTTTTCAATCAGCGTAGCCAATGCTAGTAACTGAGGCACATAGTTTCTGGTCTCTCGGGGTAACTTGATTGACCAAAAATCGGTTTTCTTACCCAATTTACGGTTTCTTTTGATCGACTTGCGAACATTGCCCTCACCAGAATTATAGGCGGCAAGTGCTAGCAGCCAGTCGTTGTCAAAGCGTCTGTGCAAATATTTAAGATATTTGACTGCGGCCTGGGTCGAGTAGATGACATCGCGACGCCCGTCATACCAGCGATCTCGCCTGAGGCCAAACGACTTTGCGGTAGAGGGAATAAACTGCCACAGGCCAACGGCATGGCTGTGACTGTAAGCGAGAGGGTCATAGGTACTTTCAACAATTGGTAGTAAGGCCAGTTCCAATGGCAATCCGGCTTTATCAAGTTCGTCGGTGACATAGAAAATAAACGGTTCAGCGCGGCCAAATACAGTGGCGAGGTAGCTGGGGTTGCGCAGATACCAGTCACGCTGTTTTAAAACACTGGCGGGAAGTACCTCTGGGGTTAAATTATGGCCGCTGCGAATACGCTGCCATAGATCGGGCACTTCAAGATTTACCAGAGTGCCATCTGCATCGGTTAGAGAACTTTCAGCGCCGGTTAGAGAGCCCTCAGCGCCAGTTAGAGAGCCCTCAGCGCCGGTTAGAGAGCCTTCAGCACCGGTTAGAGAGCCCTCAGCACCGACTGGAGAGCCCTCAGCAACTATCTTGGTCGCAGTCTCAACCGGTTCCTGCGGCACGCCGCTGTCGAGACTCTGGTCGCCAGGCTCCACCGGAGTCAGCACACAGCCACCCAGTAAAAGGCTGAAAAAGATTAGATTTAAAAACAGGGAACTACTTTTGTGTTCAGACTGCACGCATTGAACTCATTATGGTAATTATTTGCGCGCGAATTGTAGCGATCGCAGCGCTATTAGACAATCTGGCAGCCATTATTAGTGAGTAGATTTAAAATAGCCCTCAACTACTCCATAATAGTCGCCAACAGATGCCTAATAGACCACAGTAACCCTATGTCCTTACAGTTTCTTCGACAGCGCAGTAAACATGCCTTAGATCGCTTTAAAGTGCGCGATCTTGGTTCGACTGCAGAGGGGCTAGAGGCTTGGGGTAAGACAGATTTTGGTCGCTATCTCCGTCATCACGAGCATCGAGTGCTAAAGCATAAATATGCCCAGTTGCCTGGCTATCGCTTAATGCATCTAGGTCTTGCTCCAGACCAGCAATTACTTGACTGCTTTGGCCATATGCATCGTTTCTCGCTAAGTGCCGCGCCCTCCGAACAGGCGGCGGCAATAAGCAGCTACTCCGAGCTGCCGTTGCCGGCAGATATTGTCGATGTTGCGGTACTGCAGCATGCCGTTGAATTCTCGGTATCGCCGAAAGCAGTACTGTCCGAAGTCAGTCGAGTCATAGCCCCCGGTGGCCATCTGGTGCTATGCATGTTTAACCCCTATGGTCCTCATGGCGCGCTTAAGTTTCCCATGCAGCTATTATCTGGTCGCCCTCAGTACTGCTTTCACAATCTGCGCAAAGGGAGAGTGATTGACTGGCTATCGCTATTAAACTTTCAGGTGCTAGAAATAGATCACGGCGCTTACCATCTGCCGCTCAATCGCTCGCAGTGGACTGAACAGGATTCAATCTGGGAAAAAATTGGCCAAAAGGTTCGCTTTCCGCTGGGTAATTTCTATATGATCCACGCGGTTAAACGGGTGGCTCGTGGTATCAGTTCGCGAAGTTTGTGGCGCAAGGCAACCACAGATAGCCACTTTATGGGTTCTCGCCAACAGGCTGACCCAATGCGTAAAAAAAATACTAAGCCTCCACAGGGAACATTATGAATTCGGTTGAAATTTTCACAGACGGCGCCTGCCGCGGTAATCCGGGCCCCGGTGGCTGGGGTGTATTGATGCGCTATGCGGGCGAAGAAAAATCGCTCTGGGGTGGCGAGTCTGACACAACTAATAATCGCATGGAGCTGAACGCTGTTATTGAGGGCCTGGCGGCGCTAAAAAGGCCCTGCGAAGTGACTCTGACCTCAGATTCCACCTATGTACTTAAGGGCATTCAAGAATGGATGCCCAACTGGAAAAAGCGCGGTTGGAAAACAGCCTCTAAGCAGCCCGTTAAAAATGTTGATCTATGGCAAAAACTCGATGCGGTTATCGGTGAACATAAGATAGACTGGCAATGGGTAAAAGGTCACAGTGGCCACCGCGAAAATGAAATTGCCGACCAGCTGGCCAACCGCGGTATCGACGAGTTGTAATTGCACTTCCACCTACATAATTAAGCAGAGACCATGAGACAGATTGTTCTTGATACAGAAACCACCGGCCTTGAAACCTCTCAGGATCATCGCATTATCGAGATCGGCTGTGTGGAAATGGTCAATCGCAAGCTCACTGGCCGCCATTATCACCAGTACATAAATCCGCAGCGCAAGGTCGACGAAGGCGCTATGGAAGTCCATGGTATCACCGACCAGTTTCTTGAAGACAAACCATTGTTTGAGGCCATATCGCCTGAGTTCTTTGAGTTTGTTAGTGGCGCCGATCTTATTATTCACAATGCTCCCTTTGATATTGGGTTTATCAATCACGAAACCTCCAAGCTGCGACCCAAGCCCAAGTCCATTGAAAGCGGCTGTCGCATTATTGATACTTTGGCGCTGGCGCGACAAAAACATCCGGGGCAGAAGAATAATCTCGATGCGCTGTGCAAGCGCTACGGGGTTGATAACTCTCAGCGTGACTTACACGGTGCATTATTAGATGCGGAAATCTTGGCAGATGTCTATCTGCTGATGACTGGTGGTCAGGTCAGCCTCAATATGAGTGACTCGTCCGACGCGAATAGTGGCGAAATGAATAGTGCCTCGACTATCCGTCGTCTACCAACAACTCGTCCGCCACTGCGTGTGATTGCCGCCAGTGCTCAAGAGCTGGAGGATCACCATAAAAAGCTGGATGCCATCAAGGCCAAAAGCGGTGAATGTATCTGGCTAAACACTGGCGAATAATAGTTTGTACTCGCAACAGCCCACCAGTCCAGAAGCCAAAATTTTCAGTCAAGCGCCGTCTAAAAAAACAGACTTCGAACAGCTCGCCCAGTGGTTACCTCAATCGGTAAGCAGCCGTGATTTATTCCGTCTCGGCCGTCAGCTAAAAGAGTTACAGCGACAGTGGATGGCCAAAAAAGATATAGCAACCGCTTGGCAGCAGTGGTCTTCCACTGTGTTGCGCTCCAGTACTCAGGTGTCTGCGCGACAGCAGTCGCTGCCGCAGATTACTTATCCGGATCTGCCGGTCAGTGCGCGCTCTGAAGAAATTCGCGAGTTGATTCTTGATAATCAGGTCGTGGTTATTGCCGGTGAAACCGGCTCGGGTAAAACCACTCAGATCCCAAAAATTTGTCTGCAAGCCGGTCGCGGTGTGCGCGGTATTATTGGCCATACCCAGCCGCGCAGGATTGCTGCGCGCACTGTGGCGGACCGAATCGCCAGCGAATTAAAAACTCCGCTGGGCGATGCGGTGGGTTATCAGGTGCGCTTCTCCGATCAAAGTTCGAGCAAGAGCCTGATCAAGCTGATGACCGATGGCATACTGCTGGCTGAAATTCAAAATGATAAGTTTCTGAGCAAGTACGACACACTCATTATCGATGAGGCCCATGAGCGCAGCCTCAATATTGATTTCCTACTCGGCTATTTAAAAAACCTGCTGGTCCAGCGCCCAGACCTTAAATTAATTATTACCTCGGCCACTATTGATGTAGAGAAATTTTCCAAGCATTTTAATAATGCACCAGTGGTGGAGGTATCTGGGCGAACCTTTCCTGTAGAAATTGTGTACTGCAATGACGATGATCTCGACAGCGATCGCGACCAAAAAATTATTGATTGTTTACAGGATATTCAGGCCAATCAAAAGGCCGGTGATGTACTGGTATTTTTAAGTGGTGAACGGGAGATTCGTGAAGCTAATCTAGCCATTAAATGCGCTCAGTTACCCCATACAGAAGTAGTGCCACTCTATGCAAGATTAAGCCTTGCAGAGCAGAGTAAAATCTTTGCGCCTCACAGGGGCCGCCGAGTTATTTTAAGTACGAATGTTGCTGAAACCTCATTAACCGTACCCGGTATTGGCTATGTGATTGATACAGGTCGCGCGCGCGTATCACGCTATAGTTTTCGCACCAAGGTGCAGCGCCTGCCGATAGAGGCAATTTCTCAAGCCAGCGCTAATCAGCGTGCCGGTCGCTGTGGTAGAGTTAGCAATGGTATCTGTTACCGTCTCTACGCAGAAGACGATTTTAATAATCGTCCCGAGTTTACCGACCCAGAAATCGTGCGCACCAATTTAGCTGCGGTGATACTGCAGATGCTACAACTCAATATTGGTGATATACGCAGCTTCCCCTTTGTTGATCCGCCCGATAATCGCATGATCAATGATGGTTTTAAATTACTTGAGGAGCTGCAAGCGGTCACCCCAAATGGCAAGCTAACCGCCCTGGGCAAAAAGCTGGTGTCAGTGCCGTTAGACCCAAGATTTGCACGGATGATTTTGCAATCGGCAAAACTGGGCTCGCTCAGTGAAGTGATGATTATCACCACTGGGCTGAGTATTCAGGATCCGAGAGAGCGACCGGCTGACAAGCAGCAAGCGGCCGATCAGTGTCATAAACAGTGGCAGGACGAAGACTCTGACTTTATGTCGCTACTCAATCTGTGGCGCCATTTTGAAGCTAAGCGCCAAGAGTTATCGACTAATCAATTTAGCAAGTACTGCCGTGCTAACTATGTGTCATTTTTGCGCATGAAAGAATGGCGTGACTTGCATCATCAGGTACACACCGCCTGTCGTGCGCTAAAACTGACTAACAATGAAAAGCCTGCAGAATATGCAGGTATTCATCAGGCAATTCTTTCTGGTTTGCTCGGGCAGGTGGGGATACGCGAGGAAAAATGGGAATTTCTCGGTACCAGAAATCGCAAATTCTTTATCTTTCCCGGCTCGGGGTTGAGTAAAAAACCACCCAAATGGATTATGGCGGGTTCATTGATGGAGACCGCCAAACAGTATGCGCTAAATGTGGCCAAAATTGATTCCGACTGGCTGGAGTCATTGGCGGGCCATCTGGTTAAAAAAACCTACAGTGAACCCTTCTATCATCAAAGGGCCGGTCAGGTCATGGCCAAAGAACGGCAGACATTATTTGGTCTGACGATTGTTGAAGGCAAGAACACGGTCTATGGCAATGTTGCACCGGTAGAGGCGCGCGCTGTATTTATACAGCAGGCGCTGGTTGATCAGGGCTATCGTGGCAAAGGACATTTTTATCGGCACAATCAAAAGTTGGTAGAAGAGTTGCAAGCGCTGGAAGATCGCTTTCGCCGTCGCGACCTGTTGGCCGAGCAGAAAGTGATTTATAGCTTCTACGATGAGCGTGTCCCAGCGGGCATTTATAATCTGCCAGCTTTTGAGAAGTGGCGTAAGAATGCAGAGCAAGAAAATGCCAGCTTGCTGAATATCAATAAAGACTCTCTGTTGCTTCGGGGTCTAGCCGAAGACGAAGAGGCTCAGTTCCCTGAAATGATTAGCTGCGAAGGTGTTGAGTTTGAGCTTAACTATCACTTTCAGCCCGGCCATGATCAGGATGGCGTCAGCGCCATTATTCCATTGGCACTATTACACCAGCTGCCGCGCTACTTTTTTGAATGGCTAGTGCCTGGCATGTTGCGCGATAAATGCATTGCCTTGATTAAAACCTTACCCAAGCAGACAAGGCGCCATTTTGTGCCGGTGCCAGACTATGTCGACAAGATACTTTTGCAGGCTAGAGCTCAGGATCGACCCATTACCGAGGTGCTAACTGAGCAGCTTAAACGGCACACAGGCGTCGCGGTGAATGATCAGGATTGGAAGGCAGATAATCTTGATCCCTGGTACAAAATGAACTTTATTCTCCAAGATGAAGCGGGCAAAACTGTGGCCATGGCGCGCAGTCTGGAACAGCTGCAGCGCGATTTTAAACAGCAGATTAGTGCTGGGCTGGAACAGCAGGCATCCGATGACTCAATATCTCGACAAAATATTGTCGAATGGGACTTTGCCGAGTTGCCCCAGGAAGTAAATCTTAAGCGCGGCAAGATAAGTATTAAAGCCTGGCCTGCATTAAAAGACTGTGGCGAATCTGTTGCCATCGAAGTGCTGGATAACCCATTGACCGCAGATAAAATCAGCCGTCAGGGGCAGCTGCGACTGGCGCTGCTAAAAGGCCGTGAACAGGTTAAGTATCTGGGTAAAAATCTACTCCGCGATACCGAACTGGCCCTAAAGGCGGCGTCTATTGGCAATCGTCAGGAACTTGTAACCGCGCTGATTACTACCAGCTTTCAGCAAGCTATTTTTAGTGGCAAACAGGTGCTTCGCCAGCAGCAAGATTTTGACCAAGCCTATCAAATGGGCATAGGACAGGTGGTCGATATAGCGCAGCAGCATGCTGCCAATATTGAAGCGGTTCTGCCACAGCTGCACAGTAATCAGAAGCAACTGCGGTCGCTGGGGCTAAGTGCTATTTATGCAAAAGATGATATAAATCAGCAGGTTAACTGGCTATTTTTGCCCAAGACACTGTCGAATGTGTGTCTTGATAAGACCAGCCAATACCCGCGCCTGATTCGCGCTATGCAGATCAGAATAGAAAAGTTGGGTTCCCAAATTAGCAAAGACCGTAGCTATATCCAACAGCTAGAAAACTTTGCTGGGCCTATCAAAGGGGTGCAGGAGCAGATGCTGTCCTATGACCTTGAAGAGGCTATCTGGGAATTTCAGTGGCTGCTTGAGGAGTATCGGGTGTCACTGTTTGCTCAGCAGTTAAAAACTCGTGTGCCTGTGTCTGAGAAGCGCTTGAAAAAACACTGGTCAGATATTCATGACAGGTTGCGCAGGTACCTAGTTGAGGGAAGCTAAGTCTCTAAAATAACACTCCCCCCAATTATTCATGGCCCGCCTCTTCTCCAAAGGCTCGTCAGCCCGCTTAGACTAGAATCTGCGGATTTCAGCGATTCTGATTTGCATCGGCGGTGTACGCGGCGATAAACTTTGAGTAGAATAAATTCCTTGGCTGACTAGCTAGATGCATCTGATTTTCGAGTAAATACCATGAGAGATACCAAGCTTATACTGACTGCTGTGCTTGCCATTATATTGGCATCCTCGGCCTTTGCTGAAAACAGGCAAACAAATGATAGCCTTGAGAGCCTTAATCGCAAGGCTTTTGTGTTTAATGAGACTCTGGACAAAACGCTTCTCAAGCCAGTGGCCAAAATCTATACCGCGGTTGTTCCCGATCCCTTAGAGAAAGGGGTTCTCAATGTTTTTAGCAATCTCAATGAAGTCACCAACATACTCAATGATCTACTTCAGGCTAAATTTGCCCAAGCAGGCCATGATTCAGGTCGTTTTCTAATCAATACCACCATAGGTGTTGGTGGGCTATTCGATATAGCTCAGCGAGCTGGGCTAGAAAAAAGTGAAGGTGAAGACTTTGGACAAACGCTTGCCACTTGGGGCGTCGCAGAGGGTCCCTACCTGATGCTGCCATTTGTGGGGCCATCCACATTGCGCGATGCGCCTTCCAAGGTTATTGACAGCTTTGCCAATCCGTTGGGTTATATGGAGCATGTGCCTACGCGCAACTCTGTAAGAGCACTTGATCTATTGGCGATGCGAGCTGATTTATTGGCACTGGATGACGTGATATCTGGCGACAGATACCTGTTTGTAAGGGATGTTTACCTACAGCGTCGAGAGTACCAGGTCAGCGATGGTGCCATTGAAGATGACTTTGGCGATCTAGACGACTATTAATTCGGTTACTGCTGTTTTATTTAGGCAGGATTGCAGATTGTTAAAGACAGTTTGGGGTAAGATGCAGCTGTGACTCACAGAGCTAAACCAGTAATTGCCAAAGCCGGAACCCAATGAGCGAACCCAAAGGCCTAATTCTCCTTGTAGGAGATAACGATGTTAGGCTAAAAACAGCAAAGGCAGACTTCCACAGTGCTGGGAGAGGGTGTATGGCGGCGCAAGATATACAGGCTATTGCCACTGTTTGCACCGACTCCCTCAATCAGCCGATTGTTCTTTTTTCCGAAAATACGCCTGTATCCACCCCAGAGCAGAGTGAATTGCTACGCAAGCTCTGTGAACACTATCTGATTATTATTGCCCTTCGCGAAGAAGATAAAGCTTATTTGGCAGACTATTTTAGACTGGGGGCTGCGGATGTTATTTTAGAAGGAGCGGGGCAGGCCGATATAGAGAGCACCTTATTACGGGTCAACAATTTAGCCGATGCCCGCCAGCATGCGCAGGCTTATAGCTCAGAATTAGAGCGCACCAATGACGAATTACAGGAAAGCCTGCGTCTATTAAAGCAGGATCAACTGGCAGGGCTTGAGGTGCAAAAAAGTCTTATGCCAGAGAGCCCGCTCAAGTTTGGCGACTATGAAATATCTCATTCCATTACCCCATCACTGTATTTAAGCGGCGACTTTGTGGGCTATAACTTTGTGTTAGATCGCTACCTGCTGTTTTATTTTGCCGATGTGTCCGGGCATGGAGCCTCTTCAGCGTTTGTGACTGTATTACTGCGCTTTATGATTGGTCGGGTTATACGCAGACATCAGCTGGAGAAAGACTATGTGGCACTGGCTAATGCGCCCGATGGGCTGATTGAACATATCAACAGCCAGTTATTGGCCACAGGCCTAGGCAAACATCTGACCATTGTTGCGGGCTCCCTGGATACAGAGACCAATAGGCTGCGCTATGTGGTTGGCGCGCAGCAGCCACAGCCAATTTTGATTACCAATGGTAAGGCTGAATACTTACCGGGCAAAGGTAAACCCGCAGGTATCTTTGAAGAGGCCAGCTGGCAAGTACAAGAGATCAGCCTGCCGGATACTTTTGCTTTTGTGCTTCTGTCTGATGGTGTGTTTGATCTGATTCCAGATAAAGATCTCGCCGCTAAAGAGCAGACATTACTGAGTTACCTAGCTACAGGTTCCAATGATATTGATAGTTTGAAAGAAAAAATATTTCTCGATTATATCGAAGATCCTCAAGACGATATCTCCGTGTTGTTGCTGTCGCGAGGCATGGCTAAATGAGTTCCGGAAAAATACTGGTATCCGATGAGCAGGGCAACTATCTGCTGAAGTTTAGCGGTGATGTGCGGGTAACTCTATGCGGCTCATTAAATCGTCATATGGAAACCATTTTTGGCAGTGAGCATGTCAAACAGGTGGTGGTGGATATGCTTGAAGCTGAATGTGTCGATAGTACTACCTTAGGCCTTATGGCCAAGTTAGGGCTCTATTGCCGCAAGGAATATGCGATCAATGTGCAGGTTTTTTGTCAGAACCCAAGCATCCTTCGCACTCTTGACTGTATGGGGTTTGATGAGATCTTTGATATCTTTCAAGAGGTGCCGGATATTGATGCTGAGCTGCATGATATCGGCAGTGTGGATACTGAACTTGATGAAATTCGTCGTCAGGTGCTCGAGGCTCATAAGCTGCTAATGCAGCTTAATCCGGATAATAGTAAGGAATTTACTGACCTGATCAGAGCGTTGGAGTCAGGTCAGTAGTCAGTCATTAGTCTTGGTTCTTAGCCGCGAGCTTGCAGCGAATATACTCATTGTGGCGAATATACAGCAGGTCGGCCACGCGGCGGATTATCCCTTCCTCATGCTTATCCAAGTGCCCATCGGCAAGAGCCACTCGCCACATCGCCGTCATTAGAGCCATTTTTTTATCATGGTCATAATGGGCGTTAATCTCGCGGGTGAACTGATACAGCGAGGTGGCATCGGCTACCTCCTCTCGCGACAATACAATTAACTCATCAATTTGCTCGTTGCTAAGGTCCAGCATCTGACTCAAGGTATTGCTGATTGCGCGCAACTCTTGCTCATCGAGATTGCCGTCAATCACCATCACTTCAATAAGTAGGGCAGCGGTGGCCAGCTGCTCGCTACTCAGTGCATTGTCATCAGTCTCAATAATGTTCTTGCTAAAAAACGCTTTTATTTTATCAATCATTAGTCTAAATCTTTTAACCAGGTCTCTAGTTTAATTTGGTCGGCAACAAAGCTGCGAATACCCTGAGAAAGTTTCTCGGTGGCCATAGGGTCATCATTTAACTCATAGCGAAAAGCACTCTCGCCAGCAAGCTTATAATGAATGGTGTCGCCGGTATTGGTTGGGTCCAGTTTGCGCTCTAGAGTGCCAAAATCTTCATCCAGTGCCTGGAGTAACTGCGGGCTAATGGTAAGACGGTCACAGCCTGCCAGTTCGGTGATTTCATCGGTATTTCTAAAGCTGGCACCCATAACAACAGTATTGTAGCCGCTCTGCTTATAGTAATTGTAGATGCGGGTAACTGACTGTACGCCGGGGTCGTCTGCTGGGGCATATTCGGTCAGTCCAGTGGACGCCTTGTACCAATCGAGAATTCGGCCCACAAATGGCGAAATCAGAAAAGCACCTGCATCTGCAGCAGCGACTGCCTGAGTAAAGTTAAATAGCAGTGTCAGGTTACAGTTAATGCCTTCTTTCTCAAGCTGCTCTGCCGCTTTAATTCCCTCCCAGGTAGAGGCCATTTTAATTAACACGCGCTCTTTGCCGATGCCTGCCTGTTCGTAAAGACCAATCAGTTGACGTGCCTTGGCGATTGAGGCAGCGGTATCAAACGACAGTCGCGCATCGACTTCTGTGGAAACGCGGCCCGGAATCTGCTCGAGAATCTTTTCGCCAAAGCCTACCGCTAGCCCATCCATACAGGCGGCAACCTGCTCGTCGCTGGAGAGTCTTCCTTTCATGGTTGTAGAGACCACGCCATTTACCAGGTCGCGGTAGGCGGGCATCTGTGCCGCTTTTAGTAGCAGAGAAGGATTGGTCGTCGCATCTTCTGGGGAGTACTGCGCAATGGCATCAAAGTCGCCTGTGTCTGCTACTACGGTGGTTATTTCTTTTAGTTGGGCTAATTTGCTTTTGTTGCTGCTCATTAAGCTATTGCTCCAGATGTTTTCTCTAATGCGGTGGTTAAGACTTCAATGTTGGCCGAAGGCTTAAATGCGTTTTCACTAATATGGCGTCTAAATTGGCGAGCGCCGGGCATGCCGTGAAACAGACCTAAAATATGTCTGGTCATAGCGTTTAGTTTGGTATTTTTACTAAGTTCATTATCCACATAATTTAAAAATTCTTCAGCGATTTCTATACGGGACTTTATAGGCGCAGTGCTGCCATAAATATCTTGGTCTACCTTAGCGAGCAGATATGGATTAGTGTAGGCCTCACGGCCAACCATCACTCCATCAAGATGCTGTAAATGTTCTAAAGACTGCTCAAGGGTAGTGACGCCACCATTAATAATAATATCTAACTGGGGGAAATCTTTTTTCAGCTGGTAGACGCTTGCGTAATTTAGCTCGGGTATCTCACGATTCTGCTTTGGGCTAAGGCCTTTCAGCCAGGCTTTACGAGCATGCACCAAAAACACCTCACAGCCACTCTGGGCAACCGTGCCAACAAAGTCACGCAGAAATTCGTAGGAGTCATAATCATCGACACCGATACGATGTTTCACTGTAATCGGTAGGTCAACTGCATCACGCATAGCGGCCACACAATCGGCGGTAATCTGAGCATCTTTCATCATTACTGCGCCGAACATGCCATTTTGTACCCGATCACTTGGGCAGCCGCAATTTAGGTTGATTTCGGCATAGTCGTATTGCGCCGCCATTTTACAGGCGGTGGCTAAATCTTGGGGATTGCTGCCACCCAGCTGCAGGGCTACCGGATACTCAAAGGCGTCCATTTGCAGATGGTAATCTGAGTCGCCATGAATGATCGCACCAGTGGTGAGCATCTCGGTATAGAGTACGGCATGCTGACTAATCAGGCGTAAAAAATAGCGGCAGTGACGATCTGTCCAGTCCAACATGGGCGCTACGCAGAATTTTCTATCAATCATTAATTGCGCCCCTTTGTCAATTTGGCTCTGTATTAGTGAAGCCAGTGATTTTACACATTTTTCGTAGTTAGTGGGTCATTGGTGTGCAGCCTTAACCATACAGTTTTTCATGAAACCTGAGAGTCGCGTAACGGGTTGCCTTGGATGCTGTCTTGGGTTACGTTGGAATTTAGCTATCAATCGAGCCTTTCCTAAGACGAGCTTGAGCACATACCTTAGAAACAACTGGCCGGTATTTTAAACGCCACCGATTCCTGCGGTATCAGTAATAAACTGGAAGCATTGATATGAAATTAATTACCGGCCAGCAAATTCTCTGCATGCTTGGCAATCTTGGCCCTGGGCTCTACAGGCTTCCTCTTAGCGTATTTCGCAGAGTCTACGATAACTACGATAAGTTTTTTGGCAGTGCCCCCAGAGTAGATGTCGGCACTGAAGAGTTAAGGGTGCCGGTTGCTCAACATTGGCTGCCTATCAGAATCTACCGGCCAAAAACTGCGCAACCAACCCTGAGCATGGTTTATTTTCATGGTGGAGGCTATGTGATTGGCGGCTTAAAGAGCCATCATAGTTTTTGTAGTTTGTTGGCAGCAAAAGCCGGTATTAATGTGATTGCTGTTGATTATCGCTTATCACCGGAGAGTCCATTTCCGGCGCCGCTAGAAGATGGTTTAGGTGTCTGGAACTGGGTTGTCGAGCATTCAGCTGAGCTTGGTATCCAAGAGACAAAAATCGGCATGGGCGGTGACAGTGCAGGGGGAAATTTGGCTGCTGTACTGGCAATGCAGAGTTTTAAAAGCGTTATCTCTGGGGTGCTATCTGCGCCGCCAGCATTTCAGTTTTTACTCTACCCCTGGGTAGATATGGGCATGGGCTCAGAATCTATTCAGCGCTATGGCAGAGGGTTGTTGTTGACGGAACAGGTAATGATATTTTTCCGCAATAGCTATCTGCCCAATGGGACTGAGGAATTGGCGATCAACTCAAGTCCTATGGCCTGTGAAGACCTTAATCGTACTCCGGACAGTCTAATAGTAACGGTCGAATATGATGTGTTGCGAGATGAGGGTTTGGCGTTTGTGGAGAAGCTTAAGCGCGACAACGTTAATGTTATTCATCAGCATTTGCCCGACTGCACCCATGGTTTTATTAGTATGGGAAGGTTTAGCGCTGCGACTCAAAAGCGGCTTGACCAGGTTTGTGACATGCTAGTTGATTATGCGGGTAGCTAGATTTGTTGAGACTAGGATTGAAAGGGATTTAGAGGCTGACAATCTGTGAACTTACTGGGCCATAGTAGTTTAAAAAAATAATCAGGGAAGGATGCCCGCTATGGACTCGTTTAAGAGCTTCAACGAAATACTCTGTTGGAATGTTTTATATAGGCTTTTTTGGTTTGGCCTGCGTAAGATCAACAGTGTTAAAAAATAATAAGAACGTGCCATAGAGAGCATAATACTATGATTAAAACGGCCTTAAATCGTCGCCAGTTATTGCAGGGCGTGGGAGCGAGCTTGGGAGTGTTAGCACTGCGCGGTTTTGAGGTGCAGGCGTCTTCACCGGTGTATTTCACCCATGGCATTGCTAGTGGCGATCCGCTCTCTGATCGAGTGATACTCTGGACTCGTTTGCTCCCGGGCGATGGGCAGCATAATGCTAGCCTCAGCTGTGTGTGGCAGGTTGCATTAGACCGAGATTTTAAGCATATGGTCAGTTCTGGTGCTGCCTCCACCTCTGCGCAGCAAGATTATTGCATCAAGATAGATGCTGTTGGTCTGGCGGCCAATCAACATTATTTTTATCGGTTTATCGCTGCTGGTGTTTCTAGCCCAGTGGGTATGACCCGAACATTACCTGTGGGCGATGTGGATGAGTTTCGTCTCGGTGTCTGTTCCTGCTCTAACTATCCTCAGGGCTATTTTAATGTCTACCGGCATATGGCCAATACAGATTTGGATTTGGTACTGCATCTGGGCGACTATATCTATGAGTATGCTGAAGACGTCTATGCCAACCCAGTGGCCACAGATGAGCTGGGCAGGAAGGTAGAGCCGAGCAATGAGATATTAAGTATTGAAGACTACCGTATGCGCTACGGTCTCTATCGGACCGATGCAGATTTACAGGCAGTGCATGCGCGTCATCCATTTATCTGTGTCTGGGACGATCATGAGCTGGCTAATGACTGCTGGCAAGATGGTGCAGAAAACCATAATGAGGACGAGGGTGATTTCGCAGTGCGCAAACATTCTGCGCGTCAGGCCTATCATGAGTGGATGCCCATTCGCACCAACTCCGAGGGAGATCAGGCCCCCATCTATCGCAGCTTTAAATTGGGGAAATTGGCCGATCTTATTATGCTGGATACACGGATGCATGGTCGCAATCGTCCGCTAGACTATCCCGCTGATCTGCCCATGCGCTCGGTTCTATTCAATATTTCTGGATCTGGTGCCAGCTTGGTCGGAGATGAAGAGGCGGCACAGAATCCTGAAGTTGAGCTTGTCCGAGTTAATATACCCTTTGATTTTTCTTCAGGTTCCGCCGTTGCAATCACAGATTATCAGCGCATAAAAGATTTAACCGCCAAGACCTTGCCCGCGAGTTGGTATTACCTACCCGATGCCGAGACATTTAAAAATAAGATATTAATCGACCCCAGTAGAACCATACTGGGAGCAGATCAAGAGCAGTGGCTGGATACACAGTTACGGGCCAGCAAGCAGCGAGGGACGCCTTGGCAGATAATAGGTCAGCAGGTGTTAATGGGTAAGCTGGGCCTTCCTGTTTTAACCGATGAAGAGCTTAAGTTAGAAGAAACCAAGCCAGAATATAGACCTATTATGCAAATGATGCAGACCCTGGCCAAAGAGGGGTTGCCATTTAATCTTGATGCCTGGGATGGCTATCCAGTCTGCCGAGATACTGTGTTCAAAAGTCTGGCCGAGCATGGGGTTAACCCGGTGGTGCTGGCGGGAGATACCCACAATGCTTGGGTATTTAATTTGGCTGATAACAAGGGGCAGGCCATGGGCGTTGAAATTGGTACCCCTGGTGTAAATAGCCCGGGGCTGGAAACCTACCTGGCCACTGAGCCAGCTGTGCTTGGCCGAGCTATGCAGGCTGCTAGTCCAGAGCTTTTTGCTGTGGATACAGCCCAACGCGGCTGGTCTGAATTAGTGTTAACGCCAGAGGTCACGACTAATCAATGGCACTTTGTCAGCACCGTATTGGAACGGGAGTTTACGGTGTCTAGTGCAGATAAGCAGCGTTGTAAGTTGGGTGATAAGAGGTTTAGTTGATCGTGATCTATCCCGCTCTTTAGCTAAGGGCCTCCGCCGACATCGTCATCCTGAGCGTTAGCGAAGGATCCCTGCAACATTAGACAATAGACTCTAAAATTCCTACCAAAAAGCCAGCACTTAATACTGCTGTCTAAAGCGTTCAGCAATCAAACCCAAGCTATACATCCATTGGTTATCGCGGGCTTTTTTGTGTGCTTGGGGCGACAAGATTATCATCAGCAGATAACAGTCTAAATCTTGGCTCCCTCGACAATAGACTAAGTGAGAGTCACTAGTTTTTTTGAATTGCAATGTCTTTGGATGCCACATATTTTGTCTATCGCAAAGGTGGATATGGCGCACTTCTTCGGCTTTGATTATCGGGAGGTTGTTGGGGTGGTCATAGAGTTCATCGCGGCCAAAAGTGTCCGGGAGAGTGCTGTTGGCTCGGGGCGATTTATAGGCTTTGAAGTCATTTTCGAGGGCCTTTAATTCATCATTCGTAAGCTGTTCATGGATAAGTTTTGATTTGAACAGCCGCATGATATCTATTCCTTGAAGTCAATTAAGTCCTCTTTCGAAGCTTCTTGAAGTAATGCCAGACCGCGACCAGTAATAGCTTCCATTCGAGCTTTGGATGGACGGAACTGTGCTGTAGCCGATGTCGATGACTGCTCCATAATTTGAACCATCTGTTCGTAAAGGCTAGCACTGATCATATAGCCGGCTGTTTTATTATTAGATAAAACAGCTACTGGTTCCGCTTTAAAAAATTGGCTTGGATTTTTACGCAGTTCGGTAATAGAAACCGTCTGTTCTGCAAGTATTGAGTGGGTGGTCATAACGGTCACCTAACATGTACATAATTACGTATAAATTTATATAGATAATAGTATGAATTCTATGCTAGAGCAACTTTCTATTTTGATATTATTGTCGCCATATTAATTACTATGCAAAACCCGCTACAATCTCGCCATGACATTCGACCATCAAACCTTTCTTAAATCCCTGACTCAGCGACCCGGCATCTATCAGATGTTTGATGCGGAGGGCACTATACTCTACGTGGGTAAGGCCAAGAATCTTAAGAACCGCGTTGCCAGCTATTTTCGCAAAACCGGGCTGACTGTCAAAACTGCCGCGCTGGTTAAGCGCATTGCGCAGATTGATGTCACCGTGACCGAGACAGAAACAGAAGCATTAATTCTTGAGCACAATCTGATTAAGCAGTACCAACCGCCCTACAATATTTTACTGCGCGACGACAAAAGCTACCCCTATATCTTCCTGTCTGACAAAGATAAATGGCCACGATTGTCTTTTCATCGTGGACCGAAAAAAGCCAAAGGCACCTATTTCGGCCCATTCCCAAGTGTTAATGCGGTGCGTGAGAGTATGTCTTTTTTGCAGAAGACGTTTAAAGTTCGCCAATGTGAAGATGTCTTTTTTAAAAACCGCTCCAGACCCTGCCTGCAACACCAAATTAAACGCTGCACTGCACCCTGTGTCGATTTTGTCACGCCCGAAGACTATGCCGTCGATGTTGATTTAACCCGCCAATACCTTGACGGCAAGGGTGACAAGATACTTAAGCAGCTCGAGCGGGATATGGAAAAGGCCTCGGCTGAATTGGCCTTTGAAAAGGCTGCTGAGAGCCGCGATCAAATAGCTGCACTGCGCCAAATTCAGGCCCAGCAAATGATTGAAAAGGGTAAGGGTACCGTTGACGTGGTGGCCGGAGCGGTCACCAATGGGCAGGCCTGTGTGCATATACTCTATGTGCGCCAGGGCCGTATTCTGGGCAGTCGCAGCTACTATCCCAAAGCACCATTAGCAGACCAAGTATCTGACTTACTGGAAGAATTCTTACCTCAGCTATATTTGGCTGGGGGTGGGCGGCCAGACTTGCCCAAAGAAATAATACTCAATGCCCCAGTAGAGAACAGCCAGCCTCTAGTCGATGCTTTAAAACTTAGAGTAGGGCGCAATATAGAGATCCGCGACTCAGTGCGCGGATTTCGAGCTAAGTGGATTGAGCTAGCTCAGCGTACTGCCGAGCAAAATCTGGCCGGTAAGCTGGCCTCGAAAAAGACCCTGCAGCAGCGTTTTGAATCTCTGCGTGAAACCCTAGGGCTTGAGCAGACACCTCAGCGCTTAGAATGCTTCGATATCAGTCATAGTAGCGGAGAAGCTGTGGTGGCATCCTGCGTGGTGTTTGACGCCAATGGCGCATTAAAAAGCGACTATCGACGCTTTAATATTGAAGGCATTACCGGTGGTGATGATTATGCCGCCATGGAGCAAGCTATTCGCCGTCGCTATACCCGGTTGATGAAAGGTGAGGGCAAGTTGCCTGATATTCTGTTGATAGATGGCGGTAAGGGTCAGATTGGCATTGCCAAAGCGGTACTCAATGATCTGGGCGTGGTTGGTGTGATGATTCTTGGAGTGGCCAAGGGTACAACCCGTAAGCCGGGTATGGAAACCTTGATTCTGGCTGATCAAAATAATCGTATCATTGGCCGTCCTGCAGAGGCGGCACTGCATTTAATCCAGCAGATTCGCGATGAAGCCCACCGCTTTGCCATTACTGGTCATAAGGCGCGCCGGGATAAAAAGCGTCGCACCTCACCGCTGGAGGGGATTCCCGGTGTTGGGCCAACCCGTCGTCGCGACCTGCTTAAGCATTTTGGCGGTATTGTGGAGGTGCGCAAGGCCAGCGTGGCAGATCTGATGAAAGTAGAAAATATAAATAAAAAGGTAGCTGAAGCTATTTACAGCGCACTGTACAATGAGTAACGTGAATTCGCTGTACCCCAATATCAATGATGGAAATCTTTAAATAGCCTATGTGGAACCTGCCAAATATTCTAACCCTGCTGCGCATCGCCCTGATTCCAGTATTTATCGTGGTCTACTACCTACCTTGGGAATGGCATCATTTTGCGTCTGCGGCTATTTTTGGACTGGCGGCATTAACGGATTGGGTGGATGGCTATCTTGCGCGCAAGCTTAAGCAGGTTACTCCCTTTGGCGCCTTTCTTGATCCGGTAGCCGATAAGCTGATTGTGGTTGCCGCTCTGATACTGCTGTTAGAGGTTCATGCAAGCCCTTGGTTTGCGCTGCCTGTTATTGTGATTATTGGTCGCGAGATAGTGATATCAGCCCTGCGTGAGTGGATGTCTGAGCTGGGCGACAGAGGGACTGTCGCAGTATCGATGATGGGCAAGGTTAAAACCTGGGTACAGATGATTGCCGTGGCGATTTTACTGCTGGCAAAACCTGATCAGGAACTGTTAACCCTAGTGGGTTTTGTGGCTATTTATATTGCCGCGCTGCTGACGCTCTGGTCGATGGTGGTCTATCTGATACAGGCGTGGCCGCAATTAAGTGCAGAAGCCGATAAGTAGTTGATTTATTGCCAACATCCCCTAGAATAGCGGCCTCTTAGCACGCAGCTGCTTAGATCAGTAAAATCTTGAATGACGCTGTTTATGGTAGTACACAACAAAGGCGCGGTAGCAAAGTGGTAATGCAGTGGACTGCAACTCCGCCATCGTCGGTTCGATTCCGACCCGCGCCTCCATTCAATTTCTTGTCCCTATACACGTCTATTGTCACCTTACCTGCATCATTGGTTGGCAGCCGCTGGGTTAGAGTCTTGAACTATGCTCAGAATCCTGCTGCAAAAACTCTGAACCCGCTAGATACAAGTAATGCAGATGCCGTTCATATTGAGTGATGGCATCGGCAATAATCTGATCCTGACTGTAGCTCAAGATATCGTACCGCTGACCACCGCGCAGTAAAAACACCTCGGCACGGTAGTAATCATCATTTTTATCATCTGCATAGTTGGGCATGGCAAAGTGGCGCAGCCTAATCTGATAGTTAAAATTCTCGGCATTTTCAATATTAATAATTAGCCTTACGCTATCTTTTTCGGTCTCTAACTCAGCAGTAATACCATTGCGTTCGAATTCAATCGCCAGCTGTTCTAGGGCGGGTTGCGCTGAGCTGGCGATAAATTTTTCGGCTACATTGAGCTCTGGGTGAGCCGTTAAAGATGCCAACTGCTTCTTCCAGTTGGCTTTTGAAAACTGCTGAATCGTACTGTGATGCTGGACGCTATCTTGCAGCATATAGTCTGCTTTAAGGGCTTTAAATAGGCTGTAGCAAAATATCAATAGCACAAACATAAACGGAAATGCCGAGGCGATGGTTAAGGTTTGCAATGCACTTAAACCGCCCAAAGATAACAGTGCAGCGGCAATAATACCGATAATGGCTGTCCAAAAGATACGCTGCCAGACTGGCGTTTCTTCTTCGCCGCCAGAGGCCAGCGTGTCTATTACCAGAGCGCCGGAATCTGCCGAGGTGATAAAAAAGGTAGTGATCAAGCAGATAGCAATGGTGGAGAGAAGAGGGGCAATAGCAAACTGCTCAAAGAATACAAACAGTGCCACAGGCACATTGCTGCTCACAGCCTCAGCCAGATTGGAGGCCTGATTGGTTGCGATTTCATGAATCGCTGTATTGCCAAAAATGGTCATCCATAGGAAGGTAAAACCAGCCGGTATAAAGAGTACACCAACAATAAATTCACGAATGGTGCGGCCCTTGGACACCCGCGCGATAAACATACCCACAAATGGCGACCAGGATACCCACCAACCCCAATAGAGCAGTGTCCAACCACCGATCCAATCATCTCTGCGGTCATAGGCATAGAGGTTAAAGGTACTACTTACAATCTCGCTAAGGTAGGCGCCGGTATTCTGAACAAAGACCTGTAGCAAAAGAATAGTGGGTCCAAACAGCAGTACGAACAGCATTAGGCAAACCGCTAAGGTCATATTGAGATTGGAGAGGCGTTTAATACCACGATCTAAACCCAGTACTACCGACAGTGTTGCAAGGGCGGTAATGCCAATAATCAGCATGATTTGTACGTAACTAGCCTCGGGTATTCCCACTAGATAATGCAGGCCAGCATTTAGCTGCTGTACACCAAACCCCATGGAGGTTGCGACCCCAAAGATGGTGCCAACCACGGCAAAAGAGTCAACAGTATGACCAATACCACCGTAAATTCTCTCGCCAATCAATGGGTAGAGGGCAGAGCGAGGCAGCAGTGGCAGCTTATGCCTATAGGCAAAATAGGCGAGGGTCAGTGCCACAATGGCATAGATGCCCCAAGCGTGCAGACCCCAGTGGAAGAATGTAATGCGCATAGCCTCTTTGGCGGCAGCGACGGTGGCGGCATCGCCCATAGGCGGAGACATATAGTGCATAACAGGCTCGGCGACGCCAAAGAACATTAGGCCAATGCCCATACCTGCGGAGAACAACATCGAAAACCAAGATAGGTTGGTATAGGCCGGCGCGTCATGGTCAAGCCCCAGCTTTATATCACCGAGTCGGCTGACCATAATAAAAATAATAAACAGTAAAAAGATCGCTACCGACAGCACATACAGCCAGCTGACCTTGGAGACTAGGAAGCTCTGTAGCTGCCCAAAGTATTGGGTAGATATCTCGGGAAAGACCGCAGCAAATAGGGCAAAAATGGTGGTGGTAAGCAGAGAGGCTACAAAGACAGGTGGGTTTATTTTGGTTGGCGGTAACATAAGTGGGGGTCGCTTTGGTCGATGGCGTCTACAAGTTGTTATGAGCTCGCGACGATGGCTGATGGGCTAGCCAGTATTTAGTGCCTATCACGACCTTTTTAGAGGTCTGACACCTTATTGTTTTTTCTGAGGCCGAGTCTAGCAAAGTTTTTTGGCTATTTCACAGCGGCGGCGCAATCGGGTAAATAATGGGTAAAAAAGCCAGTAAAACTGCATGACCCATTCCCATTTCCGATATTGATCATGTATACTTCTCGCCGCCCGAATCTGACCACCCAGCTCTTTGAAGTCATGACTCGTGGAAGCCCACCTAAGTACTGCCCGGGTGGCGAAATTGGTAGACGCAACGGACTTAAAATCCGTCGGTAGAAATACCGTGCCGGTTCAAGTCCGGCCCCGGGCACCAAATACCTTGATGGATTTAGATAATTAATAGGGTCGACGCGCGCCCTGAATTGTCTCTTTGTGCCATACGATAGAGGCTTCTTAAAGATGCTAATCTATTGAGTTCAGCTTCTCTCGCACCGCAAATCTTTTGGTTGCCAGAACCGTCTCCTTCTTAATGATTTCACTGCTCGAAAGCCCTAATCCATTGGCCTAGCATGGGATTGCAGGCAATGAAAAATAAGCAGCTTTGGGATAGCAGTTAATGATATAATCTATCATTAAGATCGATCTTTTATGCATGATCTTTTTTTGAGGCTTTGGTCAGATGAACATATTTCCTAAGATAGGCGCTGTTGGCGTAGTGTGCTCGATCGCACTCAATCTCAATGCCGAATCTTCGCATCATGATCATGATGCGCTACAGCAAGATGCTCACCTACACGGCTATACAGAGCTAATGATTGCCATTGAAGGGAGTGCTCTTGAAATCAACTTTGAGTCACCAGCCTCAAGTATTGTTGGCTTTGAGTATAGAGCAACATCCAGTGAGCAGTTTCAGCTTATAGAGGAAGCAAGGGGGATTCTTGAGTCATCGACAGAATTGTTCTCCTTCTCTGGCGGTGATTGTTCTTTAAGCAAAGCTAATGCCGATTTTTCATCACTAGCAATGCTTGATACAGAGCATCAGGGGCATGAACAGGAGCACAGCGAAATTACAGCAAGCTATGAATATGGCTGCTCGCAAGCACAGAGTCTCGACGCTATTAGAGTAAATTTGATCAGTCGCTTCCCAAGAATAGAGAAAATCAGGACTATATGGCTGACCGAGACTAAGCAGGGTGCCGCCGAGTTAACCCAAAAATCTAATCTTGTCCGGATTAGGTAATGTCACCTAGCAAAGTACAGGCCGCGATTAAAAATGCCGAGAATAGTTGCAAAGCGCGTGGTGCAAACTTAACCAATAAACGCAAGCAGGTTCTATATGCCTTATTGCAATCGGACAAAGCCAGATCGGCCTATGAGTTGGTTGACTATTGCAAAGATGAATTTGGTGAAACACTGCCGCCAATGTCGGTCTATCGTATTCTTGATTTTTTACAAGATGAACACTTAGTACACAAGCTAAAGTTGGCTAATAAGTATATTGCCTGCTCGCATATAACTTGTGATCACGATCATGGCGTTGTGCAATTTTTAATCTGTAACAAGTGTCAAATTGTGAAGGAAATCACCATAAATAAGGCAATGATAAATACGTTGCAGCGTGGCGTAGAAAACGCTGGCTTTCAATTGGCCAGCCCGCAGTTGGAGATAAATTGTCTCTGTCACAGCTGTAAAAATAAAGCCGCCTAACCATTATACGAATTAATTAATTATGAAAAATATACAAGCTAGTGCTGACAAAGCCGCTATTAGTCTATCTGTTCTTTGCATTATCCACTGTTTGGCGCTTCCCTTGATCGTGGTTCTGCTGCCTGTACTGACAGCATTGAACTTACAGGATGAAGCAGTACACTGGTGGATACTGGGTGCAGTAGTGCCGACCAGCCTATACGCCCTCACCATGGGTTGTAAGAAACACAAAGACTATAGCGTTATGGTGCTTGGGTTCGTTGGGCTAGCCATTTTAATTGCAACACCATTCCTGGGTCATGACCTTCTTGGTGAATCAGGTGAGAGTATTTTCACAACGATCGGGGCTCTTATCATCGCGGGAGGACACCTGATAAACCACCGCTTATGCAGGCGCTCTGACTGTCAGTGTAACCCGTAACTGGAGTTTACACGCGATGAAAAATAGTTACTTTGAATCTATTGAACTGCTTGAAGGCGGGCAGATATTGGCGCTGCAAGGTCTTCTTGATGAATTGAATTTCACCGACAAAGGTCTTATTCCCGTTATTACCCAAGATGCAACAAGCAAAGATGTACTGATGCTGGCATGGATGAATATAGAATCAATAGACAAAACATTGTCTACTGGCCGCATGACCTACTGGTCTCGGAGACGCGAGCAGCTATGGATAAAAGGCGAAACTAGCGGTCATATTCAAACTTTAGAGTCTATGCAAATCGACTGTGATGGCGATGCTCTATTGTGTTTGGTCAACCAAACAGGGGCGGCCTGTCACACTGGTCGCAATCATTGCTTTTATTTTAAGGTCGACAGATCAAATAAATCGGTTTCGGTATTGGGTTCTCCAATGAGTTCTCCAGAATGACAGGAACGGCTAACAGAATTGAAGCTGTCCCTACTAATATTATTACTGGTTTTTTAGGGGTGGGTAAAACTTCGGCTATTTTACATCTTCTAAAATCAAAGCCAGCCAATGAACGCTGGGCCGTTTTGGTCAATGAGTTCGGTGAGATTGGTGTAGATGGAAGTCTGTTTCAAGGTCAGCACTCTGAAGACGGTAATGTTTTTATTCGAGAGGTTCCAGGTGGTTGCATGTGCTGTGCCGCAGGTCTACCAATGCAAATTGCTCTCAATCAATTACTTGCGCGCGCTAAACCAGACCGTTTATTAATTGAGCCAACAGGGCTTGGGCATCCGATTGAAGTGCTAGAAGTTTTAACCGCTGAATATTATTTTAACGTTCTTTCAATTGAAAAAATTATCACCTTAGTTGATGCGCGAAATCTGGCTGATCACCGTTACACTGAGCATGCTACATTTAATCAGCAGATTGCTATTGCCGATGTTGTTGTCGGCAATAAACAGGATCTCTATCAGCCGCAAGATAGAGTCCAGCTTGAGCATTATGCTAAATCAAAGTCTCAGTCTGATGTGGAGGTCGTCTTTACCGAACAGGGCCGTTTATCCTTAACTACCTTAGAGGGAGCGACGCACGCTTCAGCTGGCTTTCATCACCATCACCACCACAGCAAAGGTGCAGAGCAGGATAGCTTGGTGAATGCGCCCTTGCCTGAATCAGGCTATCTCAAGGCTGTGAATCAGGGTGAGGGTTTTCACAGCATAGGCTGGCGTTTTGACTCGCGTAAGATATTCAATCGACAGGCCTTATTTTTATTTTTAAGTGGAGTGGTTGCCGAAAGAGTGAAAGCAGTTTTTATTACTGAAAGCGGTATTTTTGGTTACAACCTTACGCCTGATGCTTTAACTGAAATAGAGTTAGATGATTGTTTTGAAAGCCGCATTGATATTATTGCCAGTGAAATTTGTGAGCAATGGGAAGCGCAGCTGTTAGATTGTCTGTAGCTGATACCCAATGAGATGACCTGTATTAAGAATCTGAGTAGTAAATTATTCCTGCTGATAGGCTTCATAACTGTCCATCTCGATAGCATAGGCAGCCGTAGCCATATCATTTTCTACCAATGATGCTGTCAGAACACCGGAAATCCAAAACGGATAATACAGGGCTTCAAGCTCTAACCCTTTGTCATACCTAACATGAATAATTTGATTGGGCGCTGGCGGCGGCATATGCAGGCAGGCGCCAAAATAGGGCACCAAGAAAAACTCCGTGATAATCTGTTCACCATCAAATTCTAAAGGAACAATAAAGCCGGGAATACGCACTGCGCGGCCATCCATCTCAGGCTTTATTCTGGTTGATACCAGAGCCTGTTGATAACGGTCTTCCATTTCAAGGACGATAGAATTGTTCGCTTGGCTGCCGATCTGATCCTCAGGCGAACCATCTTCAATGTCACTGATATAACTGGGAGGGTTTGCAAGAATATCGATCTCGTCCTGAGGAAGAAGATCAGTCCACTGAATAGTCATATGTTGACTTGACTGAGCCCCTTGCTCTTCGGCCTTCTTATTATCGCTACTTTGAGCGAACGCCTGGGCAACAAATAATGGCATCAGAGTTAAGATAAACACCACTTGAAGCCTTAATTTTCCTGATACTCGCAATTTATTCACCGCTGACATTTAAAACCCCTTTGCCTGATGATACAGTGTATCAAAATCTATTGACACTTCATGCATTGAAAATCAGAACGAAACTAATAGAAACTGTCTATGGCCATTCAGCTCAATGATGTGCATTTTGCTTACCCCGAAGCACCTAACACCGATGTATTGAATATCAAAAGCTGGTCAGTTTCTGATCAGGACCAGGTATTTGTTCATGGCCCGTCCGGTGGAGGGAAGTCTACATTGCTCAATCTATTGAGCGGCATGTTGACTGCAACTACCGGTGAGGTAAATGTACTGGGTGAGCGCCTAGATACTATGAATGCGCGCCAGCGCGATCGTTTTAGAGCCAATCATATCGGCTATATTTTTCAGCAGTTCAATTTAATCCCCTATATTGATGCTATTGATAATATTCAACTCGCACATCAATTTGCCAATAAAAATCCGCAGTCGGTTTTAGTCGATGAAATAAAATCATTGCTATCGACCTTTGATATTGCGCAAACCGATTGGCACAAGCCAGTTGGAAAGCTCAGTATTGGACAGCAGCAGCGGATTGCCATTGCTAGGGCGATGGTCAATAAGCCTCAGGTACTAATTGCCGATGAGCCAACGTCTTCTCTGGATCAAAAAAACCGGGATAATTTTATGTCAGCTCTAATGTCTCTGGTGTCTGAGCACCGCATTACCTTGCTCTTTGTTAGCCATGATATGTCTCTGGCCAATTACTTTGGTCGTATTGATGCGTTATCTGAGATCAACGCGGTAGGAGAGGGGAGCTGATGTTTACCCGCCTCGCCTCTAAAAGTTTATTAAATCGTAAGGGCTCTGTGCTGCTTACCATCATGGCGATGACAGTGAGCATATTTGTGCTTCTTGGTGTAGAGCATATCCGCGGTCAAAGTAAACAGAGCTTTAACAGCACTATTTCTGGCGTAGATCTGATTGTTGGGGCAAGAACAGGCAGTTTAAATTTATTGCTCTATTCCGTATTTCGTTTGGGCTCACCCACTAACAATATCGACTGGGAAACCTATCAGCGGCTCAGCTCTAATGCAAAGGTAGCCTGGTCGATTCCTATCTCATTGGGTGATTCCCATAAAGGCTTTCGGGTGATGGGCACAACCACTGATTATTTTAAATACTTTAGCTATGGGAAGAAGCGCCACTTAGAGTTTAGTAGTGGAAAGGCCTTTGAACATATCTTCGATATTGTGCTGGGTGCGCAGGTGGCCAAAAAGCTAGGCTATAGCTTGGATGATATGGTTGTTTTGGCCCATGGCCTCGGCAGAACGAGTTTTAGCCTGCATGATAAGAGTCCGTTTAAGGTAGTGGGGATATTGGCTGCGACCGGGACACCCATCGATCAAACGGTTCATGTGAGTTTGCAGGGAATAGAAGCGGTTCATATGGACTGGCAAAAGGGCATTGCGACCGATGGCACCCCAGTGACCGATACGCAGTTGCAAGCGCTAGAACTCAAGCCAAAAAATATCACTGCATTTATGCTTGGCTTAACGTCTCGTATGGCAACCTTTGGTGTACAGAGGGATATTAACAATTACCGCAAAGAACCTCTTTCCGCCATTTTACCCGGTGTAGCCCTGTCAGAATTGTGGCAAATGATGGGCCTATTGGAAAATACGCTGCGCCTTATTTCCGGCCTTATACTTATCTCGGCTCTCCTAGGACTGAGCGCAATGATGCTTGCGTCCATCAAAGAGCGCGAACAGGAAATACATTTGCTCAGAGTAATAGGGGCGCCGCCATTTTATTTGTTCTTATTAATAGAGCTCGAAGCTCTATTAATAAGCGTTATAAGTATGCTTGCCGGCACAGCAGCTCTATATCTGTGCCTATTTATTGCTCGTGATGCACTCTCCACTAATTTTGGCCTGCATATCGGCTTAAATATTTTGTCTTTTAACAACATACTCTTTTTATTGTTGGTGGCAGGATCGACGATGGTCGCTGCCGCCATTCCCTCGTTGACGGCGTTTAAAGGGGACATCCGAGGGAAGTGATTCAGGGCTTATTCTTGGGCAATGGTGCCCTTTGACCCCGGGTTTCCGGGCGTGCAGTGTCTTTTAAGCAGAGCTCTTTTTGACCGGGCTCTTTTTTCAGGGCTTGGGTAGTGGATTCTGCTCAATAAACTCTGCTAATAGCGAAGACAGTTTCTCCGCTTTTTGCCATTGAAAAAAGTGACCGCCACCGATCATAGTATGGGGCTGCCCCTCTGTACCTGGAACCTTGGATAGCCAAACTTTTTCAAAGCCATTGGTAACTGGGTCATTACCCGCTCCAACACATAAAAATGGCTTTGTAAATTTTTCAAAAAATTCCCAAGCTTTTTTCTGCGCCTCTAAAGACTGGTCAGGCATGGTGGGTACCTGACTGGGCATAGCGCGAGGGCCCATTTTATAGGCTGGGCTGGGGAAGGGTGCCTCATAGGCCTTAGTTAAGTCGGTACGAAAAGGCGAGATGTTGCGCAGTCTAATAAAGCCCATAAATAGTTCTAAGGCCAAAGATAGTTTACTGCGGCGCTCCATCATTGAGGAGGCAATGATACCCGCTGGGACATCTGGGGTTTCCCAGGTATATTTTTGCCAGTAGGCAAAGAGATCGACTCCAGACTCTTTGCCAATACCTTCCATTTTTTTCACCTGTTGCATCATGCCAAACAGAGTCATTTTTTTGGGGTCTGCTCTAAAAGCTTTAACTTTATCGATGGTGCTTTGCGACACATCTGGATTGTAGGGTAGTCCGGTATTGCCAATAGCCACTCGAGCAAAGCGTTCACCGTTGTCGGCAATCATACGCAAGCCGATCAGCCCGCCCCAATCCTGACCAAAAAAGGTGAGGTCGGTGAAATTATTTTGTACCAGCCACTGGTTCATCCAGTCAACTTGGCGCTGGTAACTGTAATCCTCTCTGGCGGCAGGTTTATCTGACTTGCCGTAGCCGGGAAGGTCTGGGGCGATAACGCGAAGTCCTGCTTTTACCAGATGCGGAATCATGCGTGCATAGAGATAGCTCCATACGGGCTGGCCATGCATACACAGAATCACCGGGCCATCTTTTGGACCCTCGTCTATATGGTGAATTCGCAGATCACTACCGTCATGGGTTTTAACCACTGTGTAATGGGGCTCAAAGGGGTATTCAGCAAGTGAGGCAAAACGGCTCTCAGGGGTTCTAAGTATTTTCATGGATTCTCCGATGGATCCTGTTGATCTAATTTTTGCTAGTATAAGCCTATTGACACTATCAATGCCAATAAATATATAGCGGGAACAGAATCTTAGTCGTTATTGACGTATTGCAACTGACTTACTAGTCAGTGTTTGTTTGAGATGGTAGGTATCTTTAGGCGCGTTCTGCAATATACTAACGAAAAAGAATAATTCGAGTATTCCAATGTCCGAAAAAATCCCACGCAATAGCGATAACGACTACAGTGAAGAAATGGCTCAGCAGCGTCGTGACTTTGTCAGCGAAAAAACCTCTGCTTCCTTGGATAATGTCGGCCACTATTCCATCGATCCAGCGGCGACGGCGGGTAATATTGAAAACTTTATTGGTGTGGCTCAGGTGCCTATGGGTCTGGTTGGCCCATTGCGGGTAAATGGTGAACATGCCTCGGGGGACTTCTATGTGCCCATGGCGACTAGCGAGGGTACATTGATTGCCAGCTATAACCGTGGTGCGCGATTACTCAGTGAATCTGGCGGGGCCAAAGTTACTGTTGTTGATGATGCAATGCAGCGGGCACCGGTATTTGTCTTTGATGATGCCAGAGCTGCACGAGACTTTGGCTACTGGGTCAACGAAAATTTTGCTGAGATAGCGGCGCAGGCAGAGGCTACCACTAGCTTAGGAAAGTTGCGCGATATCCAGCAGTTCGCCGCGGCACGCCTGCGCTATTTGCGTTTTAACTACACCACCGGTGATGCCGCCGGCCAAAATATGGTGGGTAAGGCAACGTTTGTCGCCTGTGAATGGATCGCTGCCAACTATCCGGGTATTAAGCGCTATATGCTGTCTGGTGCTATGGATACCGACAAGAAGCACTCTCAGCTAAATACATTGCATACTCGGGGCAAGCGAGTGATTGCCGAAGTGACAATCCCCAATGATTTATTACAAAAGAGAATGAATACCTCTGCCGAAGCGCTCTTTAAGGCACGTTCTATTAATCAGGTAGGCGCCTTTATGGCAGGGTCCCACAACACCGGTGCACATTCTGCCAATGGCATTACCGCTGCATTTATTGCCACAGGGCAAGATGTAGCTAATGTGGCAGAGTCTTCGGCGGCAGTTATCTATGCCGATGTTGATGAGGATGGCAACTACTACCTGAGTATTACGATTCCCTCATTAATTGTTGCCACCTATGGTGGCGGCACTGGTTTGCCCACTCAGCGGGAATGTCTGAATTTGCTTGGCTGTAATGGTGCGGGAAAGGTGCGTAAGTTGGCAGAGATTATTGGAGCGACAGTACTGGCTGGCGAGATATCATTAATGAGTGCGGTATTGGCTGGGGACTGGGTTACCAGTCACGATGCGCTGGGGCGCAATCGGTAAATTGGCTGGGATGGATATCCTGTGGTTGTAATAGTCGGTTTCACGATTTGAAAAAAAGAGCTAGCATTAAACCATAGCTAAATACCCAGTGATAATAATAAAAATATAGGATTAATGAGATGAATAATAATTCTAAACAATCAAATAGGTTACTGATAACAGTCCTGCCTTTCCTGCTAATCCTCGTTGGTTGCAGTGACTCAGAGTCGCCGGCTCAGCAAGTTACTCAGGTGGCGACTAGCACCGAGTCGGTTAGCTGTACCAGATTTGATGAAAACCGCACGGCACTGTTTGGTGATCTGCATATTCATACTAGCTACTCGTTCGATGCGGCTGCAAATAGTACCGGTGCCACGCCAGAAGATGCTCATCGCTATGCGCGTGGTGAATCAATTCCTATTTTTCCAATCAATGATCAGGGCGTAGCCATCGGCCGCGCTAAAATTGATCGTCCTCTGGATTTTTTGGCAGTTACAGATCATGGTGAATTTCTCGGTGAACGCGCACTCTGCCGCACTGAGGGCTCGCCGGTTTATAACACCGAGTTCTGCGGTGCCTATAGATCCGATGAGCGCTTGGGCATGATGATGTTGGGTACAGTAATTACCACTGAGACCCCAGCCCGAATCCCCGAAATCTGTGGCGCCAGCGGTAATCTGTGCCGCGATTTTGCCCAGTCGCCCTGGCAGAATATTCAGGCTGCGTCCAATGCCGCCAATACGCCCTGTGAATTTACTAGCTTTGTCGCCTATGAATATACGGGTACTCCGGGCACCAGTAACTATCACCGCAATGTGATTTTTAGAAATGATGTAGTGCCTGCGCTGCCCGTCAGCTATATAGATGCGCCAATTGACAGCAAGCTGTGGTCGGCGCTGGATGCAGTGTGCGATATTGAAAATGGCTGTGACTACCTGACTATTCCCCATAACTCTAATTTAGCCAATGGGCGTATGGCTCCCTATATGCAGCTTGAAGACACAGATGCAGCGAAAATTGCCTATGCTCAGAGTCGCCTAAAGCGTGAGCCGATTATGGAAATTTTCCAGCATAAAGGGGGTTCAGAGTGCATCAATGGATTGAGTTCTGTCTTTGGTGCGCCGGATGAACTGTGCGAGGTTGAAGCTGTTAGGCATATGGGGCAAAACAAAACTTATGCGACTCGCGATATGTCTTCATCAACATTAGTGGTCGGTGAGGCCTCTGAGATCACGGCTGAATGTGCCGAAGGCACTGTTGGCGGCAATGGCATGGTCGGTGCAGGCTGCGTGCATGCCACAGATTTTCAGCGTTCAGCACTGCTAGTAGGCCTTAAAGAAGAGCAGGCCATAGGGCTGAACCCAGTTAAGCTGGGCATTATTGCCGCCACTGATACCCATTCTGCAACTTCTGGTGGGGTTAAAGAATCTGGATGGGTGGGAGCGGTGACTGGTGAAGCCAATCCGATGCAGCGACTGCAGCCTGGTCTACTGACCAGTGGTATTGATGGCAATCCCGGTGGCTTGGCCGGTGTTTGGGCCAAAGAGAATACCCGTGATGCGATTTTTGATGCGATGCTGCGAAAAGAGGTGTTTGGTACCTCAGGGCCAAGAATCCGCCCGCGCCTGTTTGCTGGCTGGGGGCTTGATGAAGGGCTCTGTGAAGCCAATGATATGGTGCCACAGGCCTATGCCAGCGGTGTGCCTATGGGTGGCGATTTAAGCGCTTCTGGAGCCACAGATAAACCCTCCTTTCTCGGCTATGCCGCAAAAGATCCTGATGGCTTAAAACTGCAGGAGCTGCAGCTGATCAAAGGTTGGATAGATGGGGAGGGGCAAATGAATACTCAGGTTCTGCCTATAGCTTTTGCAGAAGATGGTGCTGATAGCCTGTGTAACGTCTATACCGATACGAGTTTTGACCCAGCGCAGTCTGCTTATTACTATCTGCGTGCCGTAGAGCCAGAGAGCCCTCGCTGGCATACCTATGACTGCGCGGCTATTGCCGAGGCTGAGCGCCCAGATGTCTGTAACAATGGTGCCTATCCAGACAGTATTCGAGAAATGGCTTGGACCTCACCTATCTGGTATCAGGGGCACTAGTTACTTCATTATTTGATAGAGAATTAGTCTAGAATACTAAACTAATTCCTAATAATTTCAGGCAGAGAAATCCCTAGTGAATGCGAATGAGCTAAGCGCAACATTACTCAGCTGCCTATTCTTTATGGGTCTGGTGGCTTGGGTTTCCTATCGCAAGACCAGAGGCGAAGTCGATACTCGCGATGGTTATTTTCTTGCCGGCCGCGGTCTTGGTGCGGTGTTTATTGCCGGTTCGTTACTGCTAACCAATCTGTCCGCAGAGCAGCTTATTGGCCTCAATGGTTCAGCCTATGGCTTTAACCTCAGCAGTATGGCTTGGGAGGTTACGGCTGCCTTTGCCACTATCTGCATGGCCTTTATCTTTTTACCGCGCTATTTGGCGGGCGCGTTTTCAACATTACCTGAATTCCTAAATGACCGTTTTGATGACGATGTTCGGCGTCTCACGGTTATTCTATTTATGCTTGGCTATGGTTTGGTCACCATTCCCTCTGTCCTCTATTCTGGTTCGATTGCGGTTATGCAGCTGTTTGATGTGCCTGCGCTATTTAACCTTTCCTACAGCACCGCGCTGGCTGTGACCATTGTGTCTATAGGCAGTATTGGTGCTGTCTATGCAGTATTTGGCGGCCTCAAGGCGGTGGCTGTTTCAGATACCTTAAATGGCATTGGCCTGCTGGCTATTGGAATAGCGGTGCCTGTTTTGGGTCTGTCGCTACTGGGCGAGGGCAATGTGGGGCAGGGGCTGCATATTATTACCAATACCAATACAGAGAAGTTAAATGCCATAGGATCATCTTCTGATCCCACACCCTTTGCCACATTGTTTACCGGCATGATCTTCGCCAATTTATTTTATTGGTGCACCAATCAATATGTTATCCAAAGAACATTGGCAGCAAAAAATTTGGCCGAGGGGCAGAAGGGAGTTTTATTTTCTGGCTTTTTCAAAGTACTGGTGCCGTTTATTATGATGTTGCCGGGGGTGATTGCATTTCATCTCTATGGCGCGGTGGGCTCAGAGACTGGACTTGTTTCAATAGACCTTGCCTACCCGCAGTTGATTCGCGATGTGCTACCAGTCTATGCCATGGGCTTTTTTCTAGCCGTGCTGTTGGGTGCGGTATTTAGCTCGTTTAATTCGTTGCTTAATAGTGCTGCTACTCTGTTTTGTCTCGATGTCTATGTGCCCTACAAAGAGCGTCAGGGACAGCAGCATGTGAACGATGAGAAAGTTTTAAAAGTGGCTAAGCGCGCTTCAATTGTTATTGCACTGTTTTCTTTTGTAGTGGCACCGATGCTGCAGTTTGCGCCAGATGGGTTGTGGCAAATTATTCGTGTCTTTACTGGATTTTATAATATCCCTGTTATTGCAATTGTGATCGTTGGGCTATTTGCCCCGCAGGTTCCAGCGTTGGGCCCGAAGCTGGTTATTTGTTTTCATATTCTGGCTTATGGTCTATTAAAGTTTGTATTTGATGATATAGTCACCTTGCATTTCATTCATCTTTATGCAATTTTATTTTTTATTGAAGTGGCGATTATGCTGGCCGTCGGTATGCGCTATCCACGTGCTGAAGTATGGTCCTATAGCACTAGTCATCAGGTTGATCTGCAGCCATGGCGTTTTGCTGGTCCCTGTGCAGTGACTCTAATATCTAGTGTGATTGCTCTGTATCTGCTATTTTCATCAATAGGGTTGGTCGGTGGAATTAGTACCTTATTTTGGTTTTCTATTAGTGCCTTATTTGCAGTAAATATAGCAGCTTGGCTATTGGCCTATAAGCCTGCTGACTCCCTGCAATAAAGTTTAATAAATGGATAAAAAGTGAAACAAGAAAATAAAAAAACTAGATTGCGTTTTTTCGAGAGTGCCGCGGGTCAGCAGCATATTACTGATGTTGATAGGTATCTCTATCGACAGCCAGTGCCCAGCCATAAAATCGTGGTAATAGGTACGGGGACGATCGGGCAGGAACATATGCGTGTGGCTGCATTGCTAGGTCGTGCCCAGGTGCACGGTATCTATGATACTCAGGCCCATAGTCTGGATGTGGCTGAAGCTAATTTTAAACAGTTTTCAGATGTGCCGCTGGTGCGCTATAACAATTTAGAATCGGCCTGTAATGACAGTGCTGCTGATGCATTATTTATCTGCACGCCTAACCATACCCATTTCGATATTCTGCAGGTGGCGATTAAATCCGGCAAACCCATTTTTATGGAAAAGCCTATGGCCACCGATCTGCAAGATGCGGCTGCTACTGTTGCTATTGATGATGCATACCCGTCTTTTATTCAAATTGGTCTGCAGTATCGCTACAAGGCGCAATATATTGAGGCCTTTCATGAGGCACTTTCGCGACAGTCATTAGGCGAGGTTAAAACGATTGCCGTAAGCGAGTATCGGCCGCCTTTTTTGGATAAGGTCGGGCAGTGGAATAAGTTTAATGTCAATAGTGGTGGCACCCTTGTTGAGAAGTGCTGTCATTATTTTGATCTGATGAATTTAATGGCCCAGGCGCGACCAACACGGGTGTATGCCAGTGGCGGCCGCGCGGTAAATTTCACTGACTTTGAATATGAGGGTAGTGCATCCGATATAGATGACCATGCCTTCGTGGTTATCGACTATGCCAATGGTACCCGCGCCAATTTCACCCTCAATATGTTTTGCCAGGACTTTAGCGAGGAGATGATTGTCATCGGTACTCGGGGTCGTTTGGTCGCATCAGAGGTATTTAATTTTCATCAGCAGCAGGGCTCTAAGGCCACAGTGACTGTTGAGGGCGGTGAGCATGGAGCCTCTAAAAAGATCGATGTGACTTACGCGGCACTGATAGAGCAGAGCGGCCATCATGGTGCCACCTACTATGAGCACAGTGCTTTTATGGATCAGCTCGAGGGTCTGTCGGTGGATGCGGCCACGCCTCTGCAGGGTCTGTGGTCAATGATTGTAGCCAGCGCCGCACAGGCCTCTATGGCCTCAGGACAGGCGATAGATATAAAGCAATTTATGATGGCTAATAATTTAGCTGACTACTTGGAGATGTAAAAAAGGTTATGAGTCAAGTAATTAATGTTACTGGTAAATCAATGCCCGCCGTGGGTTTAGGGCTTTGGAAAATTGATCCCGGCGCGGTGGCCGATGCGGTTTATCAAGCGATCAAAGTTGGTTATCGCCATCTGGATAGTGCGGCGGACTATGGTAATGAGAAAGAGGTAGGCGAGGGTATAGCGCGGGCTATTGCCGACGGTCTTTGCCGCCGTGAAGAACTCTGGGTGACCTCGAAGCTATGGAATACCTATCACCGCGAGGAACATGTTGAAGCCGCCTGTCGCAAGTCACTAGAGGATCTTGGGATCGATTATTTTGATCTGTATCTAATACATTTTCCCATTGCTCTCAGCTACGTAGACTTTAATGATCGCTACCCACCAGAATGGTTATTTGACCCAGCGGCAGAAACTCCTGGTATGCAGCTCGATGCTGTGCCCCTCAGTGAAACCTGGGGTGCTATGGAAATGCTAGTTGAGGCGGGTCTGACCCGCCAGATTGGTATCTGTAACTACAGTGCTAGTTTGCTACATGATCTGATGAGCTATGCGCGCATCAAACCAGCGATGCTGCAAGTGGAGTCACATCCATACCATACTCAAGAAGCACTGCTGCGCACGGCCCAGCAATACAATATTGCAGTGACTGCATTTTCACCCCTGGGTGCTCTGTCCTATGTCTCGATTGATATGGCTAAAGCGAATGACTCTGTACTAACAGAGCCTGTGGTAATGGCTGCGGCACAGCGCACCGGCGCCACCGCCGCTCAGGTGGTTCTGCGCTGGGGTATTCAACGGGGTACCGCAGTGATTCCCAAAACCAGTAATCCGCAGCGCCTTATTGAGAATTTAACCCTATCAGAATTTAGCTTGAACGATGACGAAATGGCCGCTATCGCTGCGCTTAATCAAAATCGTCGCTTTAACGATCCGGGTGTATTCTGCGAGGCGGCCTTCAATACTTTTCATTCAATCTACGACTAGAGAGCAGCATCTTATGCCCATAAATGCAGAGAAAATTTCGCTGGCAGAACAGCAGCAACATACCAATGGTGTCTTTCCATTAGTCTATGCCGCTGCGGAAATTGGTTCAGCTGATGCCATAAAAGATTGGATCGAACAGCATATGGATCAGCTATCGGATGAATTGGCCGTGCATGGTGCGATTTTATTTCGGGACTTTGGCGTCACTGATGATAGGGGTTTTGATAGTTTTATTCGCGCTTTTAACCTGCCGAGTTTTACCTACGAAGATTCGCTATCTAATGCAGTACGGCGCAATCGGACGGAACTTGTTTTTACGGCCAATGAGGCGCCACCAGAGGTATCGATTTTTCTCCATCACGAGATGGCTCAGACGCCAGTATTTCCCTCTAAGTTATTTTTTTACTGTGAACAAGCCGCTGAGTTTGGTGGGGCTACACCTATTTGCCGTTCGGATACATTGCTAGAGGAGCTTGAATCTGCAGTGCCAGACTTTGTTGCGGCCTGCCAAGAAAAAGGCGTTTGCTATTCTCAGACCATGCCGTCTGAAGATGATATGCAGTCGGGCCAGGGGCGCAGTTGGCGCAGTACCCTAAGTGCGCAAACTCAGGCTGAGGCAGAGATAAAGTTGGAGAAACTCAATTATCAATGGCAGTGGCAGGCTGATAATACTCTGCGCGTGACCACGCCAGTGCTGCTAGCCATTAAACAGTTAGCGGATGGCCGCCGTGTTTTTTTTAATCAACTGATTGCCGCCTTTCGCGGTTGGCAGGATGCGCGAAACAGCGCAGAAAAGTCCATCTGCTTTGGCGATGGCTCGATTATTAATAGTACTGATATGGCGGTGGCTATAGATCTGGCCGATAAGTTGACCTTCGATATACCCTGGCAACCCGGCGATGTGGTACTGCTAGATAATTTCTCAACCATGCATGGACGCCGTCCTTTTCAGGGGCAGCGCTGTGTATTGGCCTCTCTGGTAGCCTAACCGGTAAATCTATGCAGTACTGACCATCTCTACTAATAACTGCAGGTGTAGATTTTAAATGCGATGAATGGCGGTATTTAGGGTTAAACGGGTGCTAGCCGGGTAGACAGTAAGATTGCAGTAAAGTAATTTTACTTTGCTAGCCAAACTCGCGGCTGGGATTCGCTAATGTCTAATCGAAAACAACTATTCTAGGGGAACAATAATCATGCGCTTTAAATCATTATTTTCAACCGCCGCCATTGCTTCATTGCTTGGCTGTGCAGCTGAAGACATAGCTGTAACCAATGAGCTGGCCGATGGTGCCTTCTTACTGGGCGATGTCACATTGACTGAAAAGGGCGAAGTCACTGTTCTTAAGCGTGCACAGATGAAGATCTATTCAAATGATCGCTATATGTTCGCATTTATGCATGAGGACACCTCCAAGCCTGATGTGGGCGCTGGGCTTACTGAGTGGAAAGACGGCGCGTTGATCGAATCACCTCTTTTTAATCAGGATGGCCCTTTAGAGGGTTTACACTTTAGTCTCGATATTGAGGAGACCGAAGGTGGTTTTTTGCAAAGTGTTGAAGGCTTAGAATCCAATGGCCATATCTACGATATGGTTGAGACTTGGGATCGTCAGCAGGGCAGTGCATCTGCGTTTGATGGCCTGTGGAAACTGCAGGGTCGCGCTAGTGAAGAGGGTGGGGAAATAGCCGAGTTCTCTGAAATAAAAATGTTTGGTGGTGGACACTTTATTTTTTCTCAGAGCTTTATGGTCGAAGGCGAGATGCAACAGCACTTCGGTTTTGGTGAGTTTTCGATCGATGCTGAGGGCGTTGTTACTGAAACGGGGATTGCCAGTTCTTTTGAAGATTTTGCTGGTACCCAGCATAAACTCACCATGGAACTGATTGGCGAGAATGAGCTTAATCAAACGTTCCTGTGGGACGGTAAGTCAATAACACAGTCTTACATCAGACAGTAAGCTAAGCGATAGAGTAAAAAGCCGCTATGGATTAGCGGCTTTTTTATGTCTGCTTGTTTTAGGATTTTCAGCCCGATTTCTAGGGTCTGGCTTGTTTTCTAAGGGCCTTTTTCACAGCTCTCTTTTCTTCCCTGCGGCGCTCCGTAGCTTCTGTGGCTGCATTGCCAATATGCTCTTCGCCCCTAGCCTTGGCTAGTTCTATTTGTTTTTGACGCTGGGCAAAGCGTTGTTTTTGCTCGTCACTAACAGTGCCATAGCAATGCAGGCAGGACAATCCTTCAGCATAGCTTGGCAGTAATTTTTCCTGCTTGGTAATCGGCATTCGGCAGGCGTGGCACTGATCATAGGAGCCGCGCTTTAAGTTGTGATCGACGGCCACACGATTATCGAAGACAAAGCATTCTCCCTGCCATAATGTTTGATCGCTGGGCACCTCTTCAAGGTATTTTAAAATACCGCCTTCAAGATGATAGACCTCATCAAAACCCTGCTCTTTCATATAGGCAGTAGATTTTTCACAGCGAATACCACCAGTGCAAAACATGGCCACTTTTTTATGTTTCTTGCGATCGAGGTTGTTTTTAGCCCAGTCGGGAAAGTCGCGAAATGATTTTGTTTTTGGATCTACGGCATTTTTAAAGGTGCCGATTTCAACTTCGTAGTCATTGCGTGTATCGACCAAAACCACATCGGGGTCAGAGATTAAATCATTCCAGTCGGCAGGCTTAACGTAGGTGCCCACCACCTGTTTGGGGTCTATACCTTCGACGCCCATGGTGACAATCTCTTTCTTTAGTTTGACCTTGGAGCGATAGAAGGGGATCTCATCATCATAGGATTCTTTAGTATCGATATTTTCTAGACCAGGCTGCTGATCCAGCCAACCGAGTAGGGCATCTATATCTTCACGACGGCCTGATACGGTGCCATTGATCCCTTCAGCGGCCAATAGCAATGTGCCAAAGACATTGTTGTCGGTCATAACCTTTAATAATGGGTGGCGAATAGAGCCATAATTTGGCAGTGCGACAAATTTATACAGGGCACAGGTAACGTACTGAGTGGGCATAATGAATCCTACTGTTGTGTTCGGCTAACCAAATCGCAAATTTGGCGCAGTTTTCTTGTGTGGCATTGTAGCAAATGATTTAGTGAAATTAAGACACCAGAGCTCAAGCATCGCGCACTTTTTGGGCTAGATCAATCAAGTGTCTGCTGAGCTATGGATTCCGCTAATGCACGAGCCACTTTTAGTTTGGCGCGAAAGTGTTTGTTCTTCGCCGCACTGGCGCCGGGTTGGCTCGAAAACCAGGCCATCACCGTATTGGCTTTGCGGTTAATGTAGATGACCTGTCCATGAATACCCACGGCGCAGTACTCGCCAGCCTGTGGGTCTAGAATCCACCACATATTGTGATAGGCATGCCAGGGCTCTTCACCGTACTTGGCATTATTGGTCATATTGCTGCGCAATGTTTCACTGACGTTCAACGATTCATCTATCCAGGTGGCTGGAATAATCTGCTGGCCGTTGTAATAACCACGATCGCGGACCATCATGCCAAAGCGCAATGCATCTCTAAGGGTGCTATTCATGCCGCCGGTAACTACTGGCATATAGGCTCTATCGACCACTATAGTTGCATCGTGCTCTGTACCTAATTTGGCCCAGATATGTTGCTGGATATAGTCTTGGAAAGGCAGTCCGCTGATGCGGGCAATGAGCCAGCCTAGGACATCGGCATTACTGGAGTTGTAGTCAAAGTTATCGCCAGGTTCACGGCTTAAATCTGGTTTAATAAATTTACTCAAAAAGTCATGCACCCCATACACCTCGACATTATCTGGCTGTATATCGCGGGCGCCGGGTAGATACACCATATTGAGCGCCGGTGCATAAAAGTTTGCGAAGTCTGAATCAAAGTTAGTATAGGTTTCTTCAAAGTCCAAAGAGGTAGCATGGTCTAGTACCTGTTGGATGCTCACGCGCTCAAAGCCGCTGCCTTTAAGTTCGGGAATGTACTCTGCAGGCGAAGCCTCTAAGTCTACCTTGTCCTCTGCCACAAGTAGGCCAAATGCAGTGCTGGCCAGAGACTTACTCATGGAATACCAGATATGCTGAGCGTGCTCATTAAAGCCATGGAAATACTTTTCGTGCAGTAGGTGAGCGCCCTGAACAATAGCAACGCCGTCACCATGGTTACGCTCAAATACCTGATCGAAACTAATTGGTGCGCCCGTGCCATATGAGTACTTTTGCAGTCCAAGCGCAGGTCTTAATGGCCCTTGCAGTTCGACGATCTGCCCCTCTCGGGGAATCATCACGATATTGAGCGGTGCCCCCATATTGCGAAACGCCCATTTCATATACGGATGGGTGCCATGATTTTTCATGGTTACCTGAGATTCACGAGTGGGTGGGATACCCTGCATGGCTTCCACTGCAACGGGGCTATCGGCGGCAGTGTAACCGAACTGACTAATGCAGATAGAAGCGATACTAGTGATCAAACAAAGAGAAATACGGTTCATGCTGGGGGCGTTCCTATTTATCATTATTTGGCCTCTATTCTACGAGGTTTCGCCCACAACGGCGAACAACACCTCTTTTATTTAATGGGAACCCCCTGTTTATTTTGGTTCTGACGGCGATATATTTGTGATATTTTTCGCCAAATCCAGCTTTGCGGATAAACGAGATAGTTAGGGGTGGCTTTATGGAAGCTTCTGCGATCAATGCTGAGTTGGTTAATGATTCAGTAATGCTGTACCTAGATGATGGCAGTCATTATGAATTACCAAATCTGTGGTTGCGCGATAACTGTCCCTGTGATGATTGCCGGGTAGTCCAGACGCAGGAAAAGCGCTTTATGTTAAGCGATGTCGATGTGCACCTAGCACCCCAAAAGGTGAGTCTTGCGCGCGATATTTTACGCATTAGTTGGCCCGATCATCATCAAAGCCTATTTTCTGTCGCCAGTATCCAATCTCTTTTAAAGCCGCCGAAACAACAAAATAAACCTTGGCCTAAGGGATTTGTGCCGGAGCCCTTTGATTGGGACTCGTTCTTAAATAACAGCACAGTTGCGATTGAAGCGCTTGAGAGCTTTATGCAATCTGGTGTTATTTTGCTAAAACAGGTGCCCCGAGATCCTGCGACATTGGAGCAGCTGGCGCCTATGATTGGGCCGATACGCGAGTTATTATTTGACCGTATTCACAATGTGTCGGTGGAAGGGTATGTCTATAATATTGCCCATACTTCTCTGGGGCTGCCGCCGCACAATGATTTTGCCAGCTACAGTTTTCCTCCGTCGGTGCAGGCATTGCATATGCTGCATAATGAGGTTGCTGGGGGCGACTCAATTGTCGTTGATGGCTGGGCGATACTGGAGCAGTTGCGCAGTGACCATGCAGATCACTTTCAGATTCTCTGTGACTTTCCGGTAGCCTTTAGGCAGTTCGATGACAGCAACGAAACCTATGCCGTGGCGCCTATGGTGCGCTGCGACAATATGGGCAATATTGTCAGTTTACGTTTTTCTAATCAGCTGATGCAGATGATGAGCCCACTGCAATCGGGGATTAAAGAATTTTATCGTGCCTACCATGAGCTCTGTTTGAGAATTGCCGACTCTAAACAAGATTACAGGTCGACCTTTAGGCTACAAGGCGGCGAGATTATTTTAGTCGCGGCTCACCGCGTGTTGCATGCCCGAGAGTCGTTTCAGCCGACCGCTAAACGTCACTTGCAAGATGCCTATTTTGAACTGGATAATATTGCCAATAAGCTTGTATTGCTGAAGCGCCAACGGGATTCTAAAAATGGCTAAACGGGTTGATTTTACCGCGATGGAGCATGCAACACGCGCTGATTACGATCTAGTGTTTGCCCATGATGATGACAATATCGCCACTCAGGCTGAACGAGTGATTAGTTGGTTGCGCATGATGGATGGCGATTCACCTTATCAGATCAGCCGTCTAGATCACTGTCTTCAAGCTGCAACCCGGGCTGAAAGTGACGGTGCAGACGATGAAACTATTGCCTGCGCATTGCTTCATGATATTGGCGATGTAATAGCACCGGCTAACCATTCTCAGGCTGCTGCGGCTCTGCTTAGGCCTTATGTAAGTGAAAAGAACTACTGGATAGTGCTTAACCATGGGTTGTTTCAGGGCTATTACTGGATGCATCATTATGATCAGGATCGCAATAGTCGCGACCAATTAAAGCACCATCCGTATTATCAAAACTGTATTGATTTTTGTGCCAGCTGGGATCAGCCATCCTTTGACCCGAAGTTTAAAACCCAGCCTCTTGAGCATTTTATCCCACTGATTCAATATCTTTTTGCCCGCACGCCAAAACCCCTAGTGTAGTGCTTCTACTTGCATTGCTCTGCGTGACCGTCATACTCGGCGCCGTCCTTAACCAAGCCCATTATTAACGGTGACTCCCTATCAATAGTAATCCCGCTTCTACCGTTCAGGAATCGACAGCAAAAATGTCGGTATTACTGGCGCTATTTCAGTTTCTAAAGCCCTATCAGGTGCGCGTATGGATATTTCTGGCGGCGCTGGTTTTTACTGCTGGCGTGACTCTGTCAATTGGGCAGGGTCTACGCCTTGTTATAGACCAGGGCTTTTCCGAGCAGTCCCAGTCCCAGCTAAATATTGCGATATTATTTGTACTTATTGCCTCGGCGCTGATGGCCATGGGGACCTATATTCGGTTTTATCTTATCTCTTGGCTGGGTGAGCGTGTCAGTGCAGATATTCGCAACTCGGTGTTTGATCATATTGTTGATTTGCATCCGGCCTTTTTTGAAACCAATCGCAGCGGTGACATTATGTCGCGGCTCACCTCTGATACCACATTGCTGCAATCTATTATTGGCTCCTCTGTCTCTATTGCTCTGCGCAGTGCCATCAGCTTTACCGGCGCGCTGATTATGTTATTGGTTACCAATATTAAATTGACCTTAATTATTGTGGTCGCTGTGCCTGTGGTGCTGATGCCAGTGCTGGTGTTTGGGCGCAAGGTACGCAGTTTATCCAGAGAGAGTCAGGACACCATTGCAGATGTAGGCTCCTACGCCGGTGAAATTATTCAGCATATTAAAACCGTTCAGAGCTTTACTCAGGAAGTACAAGAGAAGCGTGCATTTTCGGCAGAGGTTGAGCGCGCCTTTGCTGTGGCAAAGCGACGCGTGAGTCAGCGAGCTATCTTAATGGCCGCAGTTATTGTGCTGGTGTTTGGTGCGCTGTCGGCGATGCTGTGGGTTGGTGGTACTGATGTTATCAATGGCACTATGAGTGGCGGTGAATTGGGGGCATTTATTTTTTATGCGATTCTAATGGCCACCGGTGTAGCCTCGTTGTCAGAAGTCTATGGTGAGTTGCAAAGAGCGGTGGGCGCGACCGAACGCCTGATGGAGTTACTGCATGCAGACAATGAGATTCTGGCTGTTGATAAACCAGAGGATGTGACTCGTCTACCGGCAGTTTTAGATTTAAAAAATATCACTTTTTGTTATCCCTCAAGGCCTGAACAGCCGGCGTTAACTGATTTCTCTCTAGAGATTGGCAAAGATAAAATAATTGCGTTGGTGGGCCCCTCGGGCGCAGGCAAGTCGACATTGTTTGATTTGATTCAGCGCTTTTATGACCCCCAACAGGGTGCGGTTTGTTTTGGCGACACCGATATTCGAGCATTAAACCCAACGGATTTACGCGCGCAGATTGCGGTGGTACAACAACAGCCCACGCTGTTTACCGGTGATGTGATGTACAACATCCGCTATGGCAAATCGGATGCCACCGATGATCAGGTTATCGCCGCCGCGAAAGCTGCCCATGCAGACGAGTTTATTCGTCGACTGCCCGAGGGCTATCATTCCGATCTGGGCGAGCAGGGCGTGCGCCTCTCTGGCGGTCAGCGCCAGCGTATCGCCATTGCCCGCGCGCTGTTAAAAGACCCGCGCATTCTGTTGTTAGATGAAGCCACCAGTGCGCTGGATGCTGAAAGTGAATATAAGGTTCAGCTAGCGCTGGATAAGCTGATGAAAGGCCGCACCACTGTCATTATTGCTCATCGCCTGGCCACCATTTTGCACGCGGACTTGATTGTAGTGATGGATGGCGGTCAAAAAGTGGCTCAGGGCAGCCATCAGCAGCTACTGAAGTCCAGCGATTTATACGCCAGACTGGCCAGCCTGCAGTTTTCTTCTGAAGGAAAATAAACCTTTAGGAGTGGCAAGAGACGGTGGATAGCGGCAGAGGAGAGTCATCCAGCGTTGCGGGGGATATTTTCCAGTTATCTGATGCTGTTCGGGAGTGTCAGTAAGATTATTGCCTCTCGGCTAGGAACAGTGATTTCTGTTCCATCCAGGCTGTTGATCGCATAAGCTTCGGCATTCGTATTAACAAGTGAGACATACATTGCCACTGTGCCTAAAAACCGCGGTTAAAAAAAAAAGAAACTCAATATGAAATCGATTGCCGGCCGTATCACTACCACCGTTATTCTATTATCTCTTGCCTCCTGTAGCCTGTTTCAGCCCGACGAGATAGTACCTCAGCGCCTCGCCGAGCATAGAATTGGCACATCAACCGGCATTGCTCAGGGTCAGGTTTCAGACCCAGCATTGGTGTCCTGGTTTGATATTCCTTTTGCCCAGCCGCCCCTAGCTGATCTGCGCTGGAAGGCTCCAAGAGCACTTAATAGCCCCGAACACGTTATTATCGAGCGCGAAACCGACGGCTGTGTGCAATTAGCCAGCCGTTACGGTGGTGCCGATGGCGACGGTATTGTTGGCTCCGAAGACTGTTTGTATCTGGATATTAGAGCCCCTGCAGATTTTGCAGAAAAACAGTACCCAGTGATGTTCTGGATCCATGGAGGCAGCAACACCACCGGGCTCAAAGATTTTTATGACTTCAGTAAAATGGTGGCCAGTCAGGATGTTGTAGTGGTCACTACCAATTACCGCTTAAGTGCGCTGGGCTGGTTTGCCCATCCGGCCATTCAAGATCTACAACAGGGCTTGGACAAGACCAGCAACTTTGGCACTTTGGATATTATCGAGTCACTAAAGTGGGTGCAGAGCAATATTAGCAAGTTTGGTGGTGACGCCAACAATGTCACTATCTTTGGCGAGTCTGCTGGTGGTCACAATGTATTAACACTGCTGGCTTCGCCCCTGGCCGATGGGCTGTTTCACCGCGCCATCTCCCAGTCTGGCTACACCACAAGTTCCAGTTTGGCGGAAGCCTACAATAAAGATAGCGCCAACCCGCTAATAGAGCGGGGCAGTTGGCAAATGACTGAGCAGATCACTAATACTGCATCACAGCGAGCACAGTCAGATTACAGTGCCGAAGAACTGCGCGACCTGCTCAAGAGCATGGATGCCGCAGACTTGATGAGGCTCTACCATGATGGCAGTGTGCGCTTTGACTCAATCCCCCTGACCATTGCGGACGGTATTGTGGTGCCAGAGCAGGGCATCTTGGCCGCACTGGCCAGCGCTGATTACGCAAAAAATATTCCGGTGATTGCGGGTTCCACCAAAGACGAAGTGGCCCTGTGGTTGGCTATGCATCGCTATTTTATGGACGCAAAATATTACTTCACTAAACTGCTGCCACCAAAAATTGAGACCAAAGATGCCGAACTCTACGAGCTTTGGGTGCGACTGCGTTCCCATGCTTGGAAGTTAAAGGGCGTGGATCAGGCTCTAGCAGCGATGGATTCAGCCGGCTACAAAAATCTGTATGCCTACCAGTTTGACTGGGACCACCAGCAAGAGTCGTTCTTTATTGATTTCCCCAAATTATTTGGCGCCGCTCATGGTACAGATATCGCGTTTGTCACCGGCAACTTTGTCTATGGCCCAGTCAGCAACTATATCTACCCAGAGGGCCCAGCACGCGATGAGATGGAGAGCACAATGATGAGTGCCTGGTCCAACTTTGCCAAAACAGCAACCCCAGACACTGGCAAAGGGGTGAAGTGGCAGCCATTTACCAGCGCCGCGCCGGCGTACCTGCATCTGGATAAAGACGACTTGCTACGTATGGACAGTGAAGTAGAGACCATAGAGTCGCTGTTAGCGGCTCTGGCAGTGCACAGGGCTCCCACAGATTACGAGCGCTGTTATATAGTCTGGGAGACCTACAACAATGTCGGCGACCCAGACCCTCAGGCATATCTCGATTGGAATAATGGACTTTGTGTCGATGTGGATATGCGCGCTGAGCAAAGAGCACTGGCGGCCCGACTACTCGAAGAATTTGGTTCAATAGGCGTGCTTTAACGAGCAACTTTAAAACGCGATAGCAGGTTAAGACAATGATAAATAATATGCTGGCGTTACTGCAATTACCTTACGGATGGTGGCCAAAACTGGTGCTGTTTGGCTTGTCTGCATTCTTTATTAATGTGGGCGTGGACCATTTTGTAAACCCCAGTTTCTATCTGGGGATTATGCCCCCCGCGCTGCCCCTGCATCTGGAGGCAGTCTATATTAGTGGCTTCTTTGAGATCGTTGGCGGTGTTGGCGTATTGATCCCGAGACTGCGAGTATTTGCCGGCTGGGGCCTGATTGCCCTGTTGGTTGCCGTGTATCCAGCCAATATTTATATGTTGGTGACCCCCGAGGCATTTCCCGATATTCCTTACGAATTTCTATGGTTGCGCATGCCATTTCAATTCCTTTTTGCCTACTGGGCATACACAGTTACCAAGCCTTCTTATAACCCTGGCGCAGTCGCAGATTAGGCGATTGAAAGGAATCCAGGACGCGGGTTTAAACCACCTGCTCCTAAGTGCTCAAACCAGCGCCATAACCTCAATGCTGTATTTTGCAGCCAATCTGCCTCAGAGTATTTTCGCGAACAGCATATATTGGCCTTCAATGGCTTTCTCAGTCCATAACAATAGATACGTAGGATAGATGCAGTGGCTGGACTGGGTAGTCATTTTTTTCGGTTTACAGAGGCCATTTCTCTGATGATACTTGCCCTCCACAAGTAAATAGCTGAGCCTCAAAAGTATGTCTGTCTATAAAGTACCGCAAAAAGAAATCTCATTTATTTTACAAGAGCTAGTCGGTTACGACGAGCACTGCAAAATGCCCGGCTATGAAGACGCCAGCAGCGATATGGTTGAGGCTATTCTGCCTGAGGCGGCAAAGTTCTTTGAAGAGGTTGTAGCGCCGAGCAATTGGGAGGCCGACACACAGCCCGCGCATCTGCATGAGGGCGCAGTGGTGACTGCGCCTATGCTAGATGGTATTTATAAACAGATGATCGACGCTGGATGGTGCTCCTTAAGCGGTGATGTCAAATATGATGGCGCCGGTTTCCCCGGTGTTATTGATGTGGCGGTACAGGAGATGCTGCAGTCGGCCAATCTCGGCTTTAGCCTGTTGCCCATGTTGACTCGCGGGGTTATTCATGCCCTTAATTTATATGGCACCGACGAGCAAAAAGACAGCTACTTGAGCCAACTTATTTCCGGTAACTGGTCCGGTACCATGAACTTGACCGAGCCACAGGCAGGCACTGATTTATCCGCCGTAAAAACTAAAGCCGTTCCTGAGGGTGATCACTATCTGGTCAGTGGGCAGAAAATTTATATTACCTGGGGTGACCATGATCTGGCTGAGAATGTGATTCATCTGGTACTGGCACGACTGCCAGATGCACCGGCAGGCAACCATGGTATTTCACTCTTTTTGGTGCCCAAATATTTGATCAATACCGACGGCAGCCTGGGTGAGCGCAACGATGTAAAAGCTGTAGGTGTTGAGCACAAACTTGGTATTCACAGCAGTCCCACCTGCACTATGGCCTTTGGTGATAATGGCGGTGCGGTGGGCTATCTGGTTGGCCCCTTAAATCAGGGCCTAATGTGCATGTTCAGCATGATGAACAATGCTCGACTCTCAGTAGGGCACCAGGGTATTGGTGTGGGCGAGCGTGCCTATCAGCAAGCAGCGGCCTATGCCTTGGATCGCGTGCAGGGCAAGGTGCAGGGCGTCGAGGGCAATGCCCCTATTATCCATCACCCAGATGTTAAGCGTATGCTTATGCAGATGCGCGCGCTGACCGAAGCCGGTCGCGCTATGTCATTCTTTACCATTGCCGCGGAAGATCGCAGCCACCGTCATCCCAATGCCGATCAGCGCGCTGCTGATGCGTTGTTAGTGGAACTGATGACACCTCTGGTTAAAGGCTGGTGTACCGAAGTGTCCATGGAGAGCACCTCATTGGGAGTGCAGGTTCATGGCGGTATGGGCTTTATTGAAGAGACCGGGGCTGCCCAGCATATGCGAGATGCTCGTATCTTGCCTATCTATGAGGGCACCAATGGTATTCAGGCGTTGGATTTTGTCGGCCGCAAATGTCTGCGTGATGGCGGTGAAACCATTGCTCGGTTACTTGCAGATATGCAACAGACAGTCTCTGAACTCTCGTCTGCCACTGGTGCTGTTAAAGACCTGGCATCGGCGTTGGCAACCACCATTGAACAGTGCCAGCAGGCGCTGGATTATGTTTTGGCTAATAGCGCCAAATCACCCTCATTGGCGTACAACTTTTTGATGCTATACGGTAATAGCGTTTCTTTTTGGCTACTCGTTAAGCTGGCAGCAGCGGCACAGAAACGTATTGATGGGGGTGCTAGCGACCCTTTTTATGGGCAAAAAATAAAAACCGCGAGCTTCTTCTCAAGCCAAATCCTAACTCGCAATTTAGCCTTTTTGGCAAGTGTAATTACCGATTCCAATTATGCTGAAGAATTAGTCGCAGCAGACTTTCAAACGCTTTAAATATCTTTTGGGAAATTAAGTCAGGCCGCTGTACAGCGGTCTGATTGATATTACTTTGCAACGCAAAAATCGGCTGTAGCAGAGCTGTTAAAAATCGCATTAACAATTTGGGTAAAAGATGAGGGTAGCACAGCGACTGAAGAATCTCTGGACGGGTGCGTAAAGGTGTTTGTTGATAGTGGCGATGCAGGATGGGATCCTGCGCTTTTCAATGACTACTGAGTACAAATCCTACTATTGTCGCTATGGTTGCTATGAACAGGGCGGTAAAAACAAACCCGCCGATAATAAATGTCAGCGGGCTGCCTGTTGTGAAATCGCGCTCACGATTCTTATCGGTTTGCACGCCGATGCCGGCAGCCAAAATACTTTTTACCACAGCACCTAAGCTGGGCCTGATTGGTTTCTTCTCGTCAGTCACCGAATGTCCTGTCTAATCATTGAGAATAGGGGTCAACCAACGCTCCATATCAGGCAGTGAAAATCCTTTGCGTTGGGCCAGCGATTCTACCTGATCGGGGGCAATCTTACCTGTATTAAAATACTTCGCATCTGGATTGCCAAAGTACCAGCCGCTAACCGCTGCTGCCGGTGTCATGGCAAAACTATCGGTTAATTCTAGACCCGTATGCTCTGTCACATTCAGCAACTTAAATAGCGAAGCCTTTTCGGTGTGATCCGGGCAGGCAGGGTAGCCTGGTGCTGGGCGAATGCCGCGATACTTCTCTTTGATCAACGCTTCATTATCCAGCGCTTCGTCAGCGGCATAACCCCAGTATTCGGAGCGCACGCGATGATGCAGATGTTCGGCAAACGCCTCTGCCAATCGGTCGGCCAAAGCTTTGACCATAATAGCGTTGTAGTCATCGTGCTGGGCCTCGTATTCGGCGGCCAGCTCGTCGGCGCCAATACCGGTGGTGACGGCAAAGGCGCCTATATAGTCGGTTAACCCGCTTTCTTTGGGCGCGATAAAATCGGCGAGTGAGGCGAGCTCCTCGCTGGCGCCGGGCTTTTGTATTTGTTGGCGGATTTGGTGCAATGTAGCCGCTGTTGAACCATCAGATGCATAGACTTCAATATCATCATGGTTGACCGTATTGGCCTCCCACAGCCCAAAGACAGCCCGCGCGGTTAAGCGTTTATTATCGATAATATCTTTGAGCAGTGCCTGGGCATCGGCAAACAGATTGGTTGCGGCTTCGCCGACCACCTCGTCGTTTAATATCTTCGGATACTTGCCCACTAGATCCCAGGTAATAAAGAACGGTGTCCAGTCGATATAGGGCACCAGTGCTTGCAGCGGGTAATCATCCAGCACCGTCACACCCAATTGGTTGGGAATCTCTGGCTGATAGTCGCGCCAATTTAACTGAGGCTTTTGCTTTACCGCATCGGAATAGGCAAATAGGGTTCCCCTTGGGGTTCTATTGGCTGTGCGCAGTCTTACCGCATCGTAGTCGAGCTGTATCTCGGCGATAAAGTCGTCACGGCTGTCTTTGCTGATCAGCTTGCTGGCCACGCCAACCGCGCGAGAGGCATCGGACACATAGATGGCCTGATTGTTTTCATAACCGGGGGCAATTTTGACCGCGGTGTGGGCTTTAGATGTAGTAGCACCACCAATCATCAGTGGCACAGTAAAGCCTTGGCGTTGCATCTCTCGGCCCAGTGTCACCATCTCATCGAGAGAGGGGGTAATCAGGCCAGACAGGCCAATAATATCGACATTGTGTTCTATGGCGGCATCCAAAATCTTTTGCGCGGGCACCATTACGCCGAGGTCGATCACCTCATAGTTATTGCACTGCAGCACTACACCGACAATATTTTTGCCAATATCGTGCACATCACCTTTAACCGTGGCCATTAGGATTTTGCCATTGGCACTGGCGGTGGCATCTTTTTCATCTTCAATATAGGGCTGCAAATAGGCCACGGCCTGTTTCATGACGCGGGCCGACTTAACCACCTGCGGCAGAAACATTTTACCGGAACCAAACAGGTCGCCGACGATGTTCATGCCGTCCATCAACGCCCCTTCAATCACATGCAGTGGGCGTTCAGCGCCCTGGCGAGCCTCTTCGGTGTCCTCTTCGATAAAGGTGGTAATGCCTTTAACCAATGCGTGTTCAAGGCGGCGGTTCACATTGCCTTCGCGCCAGCTCAGATCTTCAGTTTTAGACTGGGTCGAGCCATCGCCACGGTACTTATCAGCAATTGCCAATAGGTTTTCTGTACCTTCGGGTGTGCGGAACAACACCACATCTTCAACTACATCACGTAGCTCTTTGGGTAGGTCGTCGTATACGGCCAATTGCCCGGCATTAACAATACCCATGCTCAGGCCTTCGCGAATCGCATGGTAGAGAAACACCGAGTGAATGGCCTCACGCACCGGATTATTGCCGCGGAACGAGAATGAGACGTTAGAGATACCGCCGCTGATCAGCGCATGGGGCAGGTTCTCTTTAATCCAGCCACTGGCTTCAATAAAGTCGAGACCGTAGCGATTGTGTTCTTCAATACCCGTAGCCACTGCAAACACGTTGGGATCAAAGATAATATCTTCCGCGGGGAAGCCAATCTCATTGACGAGCATATCGTAGCTGCGCTGACAGATTTGCTGGCGACGCTCAAGGTTATCGGCCTGACCATCTTCATCAAAGGCCATCACCACAATTGCGGCACCATGCTTTTTGCACAGTTTGGCTTTTTCAATAAACTCGGCTTCACCCTCTTTGAGGCTGATGCTGTTGACCACTGACTTGCCTTGAATGCACTTGAGGCCAGCTTCAATCACTTCCCATTTTGACGAGTCGACCATAATCGGCACGCGAGAAATTTCCGGTTCCGAGGCAATCAGATTTAAAAAGGTGACCATGGCGGGCAATGACTCGAGCATGCCTTCGTCCATATTCACATCAATAATCTGCGCGCCATTGATCACCTGCTGCTGGGCAACCGCCAGGGCGGCATCGTAATTTTCTTCCAGAATCAGGCGCTTAAAAACTGCCGAGCCGGTGACATTACAGCGCTCGCCCACATTCACAAACAGTGACTCAGAGGTGATGGTAAAGGGCTCTAAACCGGAGAGGCGGCAGGCCGGCTCGATGGTGGGAATCTGTCGAGGCCTTATGGTGGCCACAGCATCAGCAATGGCGCGAATATGCTCCGGCGTGGTGCCGCAACAACCTCCCACAATATTTAGCAGGCCAGCACTGGCAAACTCCGCTACAGTCTCAGCCATATTCTCGGGATCCAGATCGTAGCCACCAAACTCATTGGGCAGGCCGGCATTGGGATGGGCGGTAACCAAGGTGTTGGCCACCGTAGAAATTTCCAGCAGATGAGGGCGCAGCTCTTTGGGGCCCAGCGCGCAATTTAAGCCAACACTAATAGGGTTGCTGTGGCGCACAGAGTTCCAGAATGCTTCGGGGGTTTGCCCCGACAATGTGCGGCCGCTGGCATCGGTAATGGTGCCACTGATCATAATGGGTAGCTCAAGGTCTAGGGCTTCAAACACCTCTTGCACTGCGAATAAAGCGGCTTTGGCATTTAAGGTGTCGAAGATGGTCTCAACCATTATCAGGTCCACACCGCCTTCAATCAGGGCATGCGTCGATTCTGTGTAGTTTTCGACCAGCTCATCAAAGGTCACATTGCGGGCACCCGGATCATTTACATCTGGCGAAAGCGAGGCGGTGCGGCTGGTGGGCCCGAGAATGCCGGCAACAAAGCGCGGGCGCTCGGGCGTGGCGAACTCATCCGCGGCCTTGCGCGCAAGCAGGGCAGAGGCAATATTGATCTCGCGAGAGATCGTCTCCATTTGATAATCTGCCTGAGAAACCTGGGTCGAGTTAAAGGTATTGGTCTCAATAATATCTGCACCGGCCTCAAGGTAGGCTCGGTGGATATCGCAGATAATGTCAGGCTGAGTCAGGCTAAGCAGGTCATTGTTACCCTTGAGGTCCGAATGCCAGTCGGCAAAACGCTCACCGCGAAAGTGCTCTTCCTCCAGCGTATGCCGCTGAATCATAGTACCCATAGCGCCATCGAGGACTAAAATTCGTTGCTGGGTTGCCTGTGTAATTTTATCAACCATAATGCTTGTCTACGCCCTAGCTTACCTGCTGTATCAAAATATTTTGATGGATGTGCATCATACCAAAATAATTTCAAAAAGCGACCTTTTAAAATAAAAGAAGCTTTTACCAAAAACCCCTAATAACGTAAAATACCTGAGTTGCACAATCAAGATTATGGTTCAGGAACCCACTATGCTAAATGTCACCATTACAGAATCCGCCCAGGGCTATCTCGCCGGCCTGCTGGAAAAACAAAACTGCGAAGGCATAGGCGTGCGCATGTTTGTCAGCGACCCAGGCACACCCAAGGCAGAAACCTGTATTGCCTACAGCCGTCCCGGCGAGCATAACGAAGAAGATATGGTCGTGGAATACGAGGCCTTTAATGCCTATTTTGAGCAGCGCAGCATTCCCTTTCTGGATGAGGCCAAGGTGGATTTTGCCGAGGATAAGTTTGGTGGCCAGCTCACCATTCGCGCGCCCAATTCAAGACTACCCAATGTCACTGACGACAGCCCAATGGAAGATAAGGTTAACTACCTGCTGTACAACGACATTAACCCCGGTTTAGCCTCCCATGGTGGCGTGGTGTCGCTCTCTGAAATAGTAGAAGGCATTGCGGTGCTGGAGTTTGGCGGTGGCTGTCAGGGTTGCTCGGCGGTGTCACTTACGCTGAAGGAGGGTGTTGAGAAGACATTGATGGAGAAGATTCCTGAGCTAAAGGGGGTAAGAGACGTAACCGACCACACAGATACCTCAAACGCCTATATGTGACAGGCCAAAGGCCTGTCATCTTGATCGAGCTACCAACCGAGTCACCCTGAACGATCTACCGACTGAGTCATCCTGTACCCAAAACGCTTCGCGGGGCATGCAAAGCGCAGTGAAGGATCTAACCCAGAAATTGCGATATTAATAATTATTATTTCTGAATAATAAAAACCCTATTTCACGTTTAAGAGATTAACCCTATGCCATTAAAAGGCGTATTACTCCTGTTTACGGTCTCCTTGCAGAGGACTAATCGTTTTGTCCTTATACTAATCATCAGCCTGATCAGCGCCTGTGGTGGCGGTTCAGGTTCGTCCGGTGAGTCACAAGAATTGATTCCGGTTGAGCCGCCAAATAACCAGCAGCCAGAACCAGAACCAGAACCAGAACCAGAACCAGAACCAGAACCCCAGCCTGAGCCGCCAGAAGTTATTACCGTACCCTATGACAGTGCCAGAGGCGGCAATATCGACGGCGTACATATCTGGCAAATGCCCGATGCCCCAGATGGCTCGCGCCCCGACCAAAGCTGGCTGGCGGTGGGTTCAGATGCGGTAGGTGAAATCTATATTTCCGGCCATGATCATCAGACCAATGCCATGCTCTATCGGCTGTATCAGCATGACAACACTTTGCGCTGGGTGGGTGATGCCAAAGCTGCCTCCGAAGCCGCTAACAACTGGCAGGCCGGTGAGAGCGCCGAAAAGTTCCACACGCGGCCCGTCCATCACAATGGCACAGTCTATGTGGCGACCCTCGACACCTCAGATATGAACAACAGCTTTCTGAACACCAGAGGCTTCCACTGGTATGGCTACAAGCCAGCGGACAATATCTTTACCGACCTCAGTGCCACAGAACCCAATGGCGTAGGTGCCCAGACCCTGCAGATTGTCACCATTCAAAAAGACCCGGTAAACAACCTGCTCTACGGCATGAGTATCCCGGAAAACAAACTGGTGCGCTACGATATTGCCACTGGTACCACCACCGTGCTCGGCAACCCCAATGCCTGGACCGGCTACTTTTACAGCAACCGCTTTATGTGGGTAGACTCCCGCGGCCGTGTGTATATCACCGGTGGGTCTTCCAGAAGCCAGTGGAACCGGGGCGAGTCAGCCAGCACCTTCAACCATGTCTGGTACTACGACCCCCAAAGCGGCTTTGGCGAACTGCCAGCCTTTGCCTTGCAGGGCCCCAATGCCATAGAAGTAGGGCAGTGGGATCGCCGCCGGGAAAATCTCTATGTCAGCGATGATCAGGGCAATATCTACCGCTTTAACGATGCCGCAGCCAGCTGGACATTTCTCGGCAGACCCGCCTTCTCAAGCAGCTTAAAAACCTGGGTATTTCAGCTCAGTGCAGACGAAGAAAAAATCTATATTGGCCTCAGCGATGGCGGCCAGCCCAATGCCATTTATGAATATGATATCGCCAGCGGCAACTCCTCCGAACTGCTAGAGATCAATGATCTGGACGCCACTGTGGCCTCAGAAAACTTTATTACCGGCTACGACAGCTGGGACAGCCGCGGCGCATTCCATATCTCCAACTTCAGCATGTACGACGGCGACAACGCCTATATGCTCGGCATAAACCCCGTGCGTATCAAAGTGGAAAAAGGCCTGTTACCAGAACTGGTTGAGCTGAGCACAGAATGGCAGGGCACCAGTATTGAAGTAGCGCGCACCGGCCTAAGTACCAATGCCCTGGAAGCGCTGTACCAGGTGCGCGGCTACAACAGCGCCGGCGACTGGATAACCACCGCCCATGGCGAACTGACCATGGCCGCCAACCAGACCATCACCAGCATTAACCCCAGCAGCCTTAATACCGCAGCGGGCAGTGGTGTGGTCAGCCGCAAATTTGTGCTGATACCAGATGGCAATGATTATGTGGTTGATCAAGCTGGCCGCGAAGGGCTGGATCTATAAGCCGCCAGCCGAGTTATCCTGCGCTCAAAGCGCTCCGGCATTGAAGAATCCTAGGCACATAGCCTGTTTTATCTAAGCAGGCGATGGAGTTTCTGCCTGTTCTCAATCTGTTGTTCTGCAATGCCTATTTCTCTGGCATAGGCCGCCCAGCAGCTAACCCCTTCAGCAACCTCTTTAAGCATTAGTGCTGCCCTTGTTCGAGGAATATTAAAGCGTTTCGCCAGAGCCTGAAAATCCGCCAACTCAAAATTAGTGCGTTTCCCATTGAGCGACATCTGGTGCTGGCTGGTAAATGCACCCTGTGGATTGTAGGCAAAGGTTAAATCAAACGCAGGCGCCAGCCGCCACTCACCACTGCCGTCCATAAGAAAGGCAATATTCTTAACATGGTCGTCTTGGTTTCTAGCCATAACATTAAATAGCGCACGGCGATAAAGTTGTTCGATGGCCGCCATGCCCAAGCCTAATTTTTCCGAAACCTGCATGGCCTGCTCGTAGCTATAGGCGCCCGGTTGATTAAAATCGTAGTGCGCCATGGCACACAGAGACTGCATATGAAGCTTGTCACCCGTATCGGTGCGATCAAAACGTCGAGTCATAAAATGGTGGCGATTGTTTTCTTTAAAAATACGACTCTCTTGCATGGTAATACCAGCGCTAAGGGCCATGCGATAGTAAGCAAATTCCATTAACCCATAGCCCATGGCATCCGCCAGCTCCTTGTCACGATTATTGGCGATACCATCAAATTTAAGCAGCCAGTGCTGAAAACCCTGCGGGAGGCTAAGCTGCCCCGAGCGCACCTCATTGCTGTCTTTATTCCAGGCAATCAAGGCCTTGGCCCTGGCACCGCCTGCAGAGGTACCGACTTGAAGTATATCGGTCAGTATTTGCTGGTTGAGTTCAGTCTCATCAGTATCATCAACCATCTTGCCACTGATATGTTCTCTCTGGGTAAGTATCTTACTTGCCATATCAACCATACCAGCAACATCCAGTGGATGGTCTTTTTGCGAGGCCTTTTGACCCAGTGTAGGTCTAAACTCCAGCGCCCCCATGGCACGATTACCCAGATAACAGAGACGGTCAACCGGGGTAAAACTCTGCTTGCTAATGCCTTCGCGCGCCAGCCACTGGTCAATCAGTGCATTACCAAACTTATCGGGTAGCGCATCGGCCAGTAACCCGGGTAAGCCTTTGAATGTTTGTTGACTGAGTTCGGGAAACAGGTATGGCATAGAGGCCAGCGGCATGGTGAGCGGGGCAACCTGAATGGCACTGCCCACAAAGGCCGGCATATATTCAAAGATACCAATATCTCGCTCCTGATCCCAGGTCACTGCGCCGATATCAACGCCCCACAGGGAAACAGTAGCAGTATCGATGCGCGGGCCCATCTATTGATTTTCCTTATCTTCGAACAAAACAGAGCGGCTAAAGCCACTCCAACCTTTGGCTTCAGGCTCCGAGACTTTACCTGCAGTTTTATCACTTTTAGTGGCACGAGTACCCGAGGCACGCTGGCGAGGTTCGATGGCACGCTTTTGTGCTTGCCGCACCGGACTAATTTCTGCTGCGGGCGTTAACAGCTCAAGGCGGTCAAGCAAGTTCAACGCGCGCAATACCTTGATAAACACATCCATAGACACCGCGTGACCATTCTCAAGCCGCGAAAGAGTGCGCAATGGCACACCAGACTCAAAAGACAGCTGCTGCTGATCAATATTTTGCGCCAAACGCATTGCCTTGAGTTGCGCGCCGAGGGTCTTAAGAACGGCCAAGTTGCTCATTTCGTGGGTTAGGGGCTGTTCGAGCTCTGCATAGGAATCTGTAGTCATATCTGCTGATATCCAAGGATTAATCACAGGCTATAAATAATAGATTAATACGCCATATATGGCAATATAATGCAGATAAATAGTTTGTAAGCCAATAATGGCGTGTAAATATGGCAAAGTTATAACCAGTTACACTGACAGCAGCAATGCCACGTTAACATCAGGGTTCATATTGCGCCTATTTCAACGGCTCTATTTAAAAAATGTATCGCTACCAACCCCGTCATACTGAGCCTATACCCCCGAACAAAGATATTTCGCTAAGCTCAATATGACGGAAATTGGTACTGTTCGCTTATTTTCCTTCCTTGATCACCGTATCCATATCAAAGGGTACGGTTTTCATTATCTGACCCCGGTTTCCCCAAAAGTCTTATCTGACCCCAGTTTTCGCCGGTTTTCGCCGGTTTTCCGGTTTTCCTGACCCCGGTTTTCCCGGTTTTCTATCAGGTTGTTAAAGGTGAATAAATGATGGCTGTTAATTACTCACAGAAAACCGCACCCAATTCATATTCCAAGAAGGCCCCACCGCATTAATACGCAGCGTCTGCTCACCGGCCTGCAAATCAACCGCGGCACTCTGGGTTACCCAGTTTTGCCAGCCGCCAGTATTGGGTACTGATTGTCGATCTATCTCGATGCCATTAACCACTGTCGCAAATCCGCTGCTGCCCACTTCGCTGGCTACTCGGTATTCGATCAGGTAGCTGCCTGGGGTTTGCACATCAATGTTGTACTGCAGCCAGTCGCCAGCATCTACGTAGCCAATATTTCTGCCACCGCCGGTGCCGCCGCCGCTGTCGGTGGAGGGTTCGGTTTGTATGCCGCTCATGGCGGCATAGAGCTCAGCTTCGATAGTGCCGGGCACCGAGAGGCGGGTTTCAGTTTGGCCGCTGCCACTGTCAGAGGTCGCCAGGTCGTCGCCCAATGTGTCTGTGTCTTGGTAGGTTAGGCCAAAGCCATAGGCAAACAGCGGGTCATAGAGGCTGGTATTGCGGTTGAGTGCCAGCTGGTCGGCGCTGTTGGGCCAGGAGAAAGACAGCTTGCCGGTAAAGTCATATTGGGTAGCCCCGGTGGGGGTTTTAAAAATTACATCGGCTACCCCTGCACCTTCGCTGCCCGGTAGCCAGGCGGCAACAAAGGCGTTGGAGGCGTTAAGCTCGGCGTTGGTCCACAGGGGGCGACCGGTTAAGAAGATAGATACTACGGGGATATCTTGGTCGCGCAATGACTGCAGCATGGCCAGGTCTGATTTATTGCCGGGTTGATACTCCAGACTATTTAGGTCACCTACACCCTCGGCATAGGGGGATTCGCCAAACACCACTATGGCCACATCTGGGGCTGTGCCACTAAAGCTGCCGTTGGCGCTTAGGCGGGCGGTGCCGCCAGCGGCATTTACCGCGGTCTGTATGCCGGCATAGAGGGATGTGGCGCCGGGGAAGTCGCTGTTGTTATTGCCGGTTCCCTGCCAGGTAATGGTCCAGCCGCCGCTCTGCTGGCCTATATTATTGGCGCCGCTGCCGGCTACCAGTACGTTGGCATTGGGCGCCAGGGGCAGTAGGTTGTCGCTGTTTTTAAGCAGCACCAGGGATTCGCGCACCGCCTGGCGGGCTATAGCACGGTGGGCCGCTGCGCCTATTAGTGCGCTGTTATTGGCGTGGGTGCGCGCCGAGGGTTTGACTTTGTCGTTAAAGCCGGCGCGCAGTTTTACCCGCAGAATGCGTGTTACCGCATCGTCAATACGCGACTGGGGTATGGTGCCGTTTTGCACCTGGGCTATGGTGTTGGCAATAAACTGCTGCCAGGCAGAGGGCACCATTATCATATCCACCCCGGCCATAATGGCCTGGGCACATTCTGTGTCGCCACAGCCGGGTACCTGGCCATGGCCGTTCCAGTCGCCTATCACAAAGCCATCAAAGCCCATCTGCTGTTTTAACACATCGGTAAGCAGATATTGGTTGCCATGGAGTTTTGCGCCATTCCAGCTGTTATAAGAGGCCATAACGGTCTGGGCGCCTGCGGCCAGGGCGGTAAAGTAGCCCTGACCATGGATATCTCGCAGTTCGGTTTCAGTGACCACGGTATTGCCTTGGTCGATACCGTTCTGGGTGCCGCCATCGCCAATAAAATGCTTGGCGGTGGCAATCACATGGGCGGGGCCAAAGCGGTCGCTGTCACCGCCCTGTAGGCCAGTAACAATTTCGCCGGCATAGGCTTTTACGATTTCCGGGTCTTCAGAATAGCCCTCGTAGGTGCGTCCCCAGCTGTCATTGCGTACCACGGCCAGGGTGGGGGCAAATACCCAGTCTATACCTGTGGCCGCCACTTCAAGGGCAGTGGCTTGGCCAATTTGGCGCATTAGGTTGGGGTTATTGGCTGCGCCCAGGCCAATATTATGGGGGAAGATGGTGGCGCCAATCACATTGTTATGGCCATGCACGGCGTCTGTGCCCCAGATTACCGGTATACCCACGCCGCCGTCGCTGGTATCTGTGCTGGCTTCGTAGAAGCTATCGGCCAGAGCAACCCAGTCCGCCAGGCTGGAGTTTTTGCCGTTGGGCCAGGAGCCGCCGCCGTTTAGCACTGAGCCAAGGTTGTAGTCACGCACCTGGGCTGGGTTAACCTGTCCGATTTCTGCCTGAACCATCTGGCCCACTTTTTCGGCCAGGGTCATTTGCGACAAAATAATGCCCACGGCTGCATCTACATCTTCAGTAACCACACTGTTTACCGCTGGCCAGGTGGAAGAGGGGCTATTGTCGGCTATTACAGTCATTGACACTGTAGCCGTGGCCCGGTCGCCATCGGCATCAACCAGGGCATAGCTAAAGCTGTCTGTGCCACTGAAGCCGGTGTTGGGTGTATAGGTAGCACTGCCATTGGTGTTAATGGTCACAGTGCCGTTATTGGCTGTGCTCTCAAGGCTGTAAGTAATGGGCGTATCTTCAAGGCCGCTATCGTTGCTGCTGAGATTTGCGTTTAGCGCAGTGTTCTGGTCAGTGCTAAAGCTATCGGCCATAGCGATCGGGGTATTATCTTCAGGTGTGGGTGTTGGAGCAGGTGTAGGGCTGGGCGCTACAGGTGCAGGTGCAGGTGCACTTGAACCGCCACCGCCGCCGCAGGCACTTAGAGCAACTGCTATAAACCCCACGCCGAAAGTGCGGCGAATAGTAGCCAGGTTAAGTAGTGATTTGTGGCTGTTATTTGATGCTGTGTTCACGGCTTATGGAACCCCTAAAATGTTGCGGGTATTCTCAACTAACGGTCACTGTAAAACTATTTGTTTGAGTCTGTAGGTGCTGAATATGCGCTTAAATGGTTATGGCAGGTTAATCTGTGTTCCGGGCATTAAACAGCCCCGCCAAAGCGGGGGGGGTTAATGTGCTGACTTATTGCCTAGGAGCCAGAAGTTGAAAGATCCTTCGACGCTGTAGGGTTCAGAATGACAGCTCTACTGAGCTGTCACCTCCACAATCTGCTCCGCTGCAATCAACTTGCCTTCCTCAGCTGACTTCTGGAATGACTCAATCTGGTCAAAGTTCATATAGCTATAAACTTCGGCCGCCATTGAATCAATCTTGCTGGCGTATTCCATATACTCGGCAGGGGTTGGCAGTTTGCCCAAAATACCACCTACAGAGGCAAGTTCTGCACTGGTCAGGTAGACATTGGCGCCATCACCCAAGCGGTTGGGGAAGTTGCGGGTTGATGTTGATAGTACTGTTGCACCGGCTAATACACGTGCCTGGTTACCCATACACAGTGAGCAGCCTGGCATCTCGGTACGAGCACCGACTTTACCGTAGATATTGTAGTAGCCTTCTTCCATTAGCGTGTGGGCATCCATACGCGTGGGTGGGCAGATCCAGAATCTGGAATCTACTGAGCCGGCTTCGTCGAGCAGTTTGCCGGCGGCGCGGAAGTGACCAATATTGGTCATGCAGGAGCCGATAAAGATTTCGTCGACTTTGTCACCGGCGACTTCTGACAGCAGCTTGGCATCATCTGGGTCATTGGGGCAGCAGACGATGGGCTCTTTGATATCGGCTAGGTCGATTTCGATGACGGCGGCATATTCTGCGTCGGCATCGGCTGACATCAGTGTTGGGTTAGCGAGCCATTCTTCCATCTTGCGCACGCGACGTTCTAAGGTGCGCACATCGCCATAACCTTCAGCGATCATCCAGCGCAGCAATGTGGCGTTGGATTTAAGGTATTCGGCCACTGAGTCTTCGGTGAGCTTGATGGTACAACCGGCTGCTGAACGCTCGGCGGAGGCATCTGACAGTTCAAAGGCTTGCTCTACGGTTAGGCCTTCGATGCCTTCACCTTCAATTTCCAAGATGCGGCCGCTAAAGAAGTTCTTTTTGCCTTTCTTTTCTACGGTCAACAAACCTTCTTTAATGCCGTAGTAAGGAATGGCATGTACCAGATCACGCAATGTGATGCCGGGCTGCATTTTGCCTTTAAAGCGCACTAGTACTGACTCTGGCATATCCAATGGCATAACACCGGTTGCCGCTGCGAAAGCGACTAGGCCGGAACCGCCGGGGAATGAAATACCCATAGGGAATCTTGTGTGTGAATCGCCACCTGTTCCCACTGTATCTGGAAGTAGCATACGGTTAAGCCAGCTGTGAATAATGCCGTCACCAGGACGCAGTGAAACACCGCCGCGATTCATTATAAAGTCGGGCAGGCTGTGCTGGGTGCTGATATCAACGGGCTTGGGGTAGGCCGCGGTGTGACAGAATGACTGCATCACCAAGTCGGTTGAGAAGCCCAGGCAAGCAAGGTCTTTAAGCTCGTCTCTGGTCATTGGGCCGGTGGTGTCCTGTGAACCAACGGTGGTCATTTTGGGTTCGCAGTAAGTGCCGGGGCGGATGCCGTCGGTGCCACAGGCTTTGCCGACCATTTTCTGGGCTAGCGTGTAGCCTGCGTCAGACTCTATGGGTGCGGTTGGCTGACGGAATACGTCTGATGGGGCAAGACCCATATGCTCGCGGGCACGTTGGGTTAGACCACGGCCTACGATCAGGTTGATACGGCCATCAGCCTGTACTTCATCCAGAATGACTTCTGACTTATGTTCGAACTCGGAAACCACTTCGCCAGCTTCATTAAGGATTTTGCCTTCATAAGGGAAGATCTCGATCACGTCGCCATTATTAATATTGTCTACTGGAGCTTCAAAGACTAAGGCGCCGGCATCTTCCATGGTGTTAAAGAAGATTGGAGCGACTTTGCTGCCAAAGCAGATGCCGCCACTGCGCTTGTTGGGTACGCCGGGCATATCTTCGCCGAAGAACCACAGCACTGAGTTTGTAGCTGACTTACGAGATGAGCCTGTTCCTACCACGTCACCAATAAAAGCTACAGGCAGGCCGCGGGCTTTTAGCTCATCGATCTGGGTCATGGGGCCGGTTACGCCATGCTCTTCTGGATGCATACCGTCGCGGGTCATTTTAAACATGGCGCGGGCGTGTAAGGGGATATCGGGGCGTGACCAGGCATCCTGTGCGGGGGAGAGGTCATCGGTATTGATTTCGCCGGTGGCTTTAAATACGGCGACTTTGATGCTCTGTGGTACGGCATCATTATTGGTGAACCATTCGGCATCGGCCCATGACTGCATTACTGCTTTGGCATTGGTGTTGCCAGCGTCTGCTTTTTCGGCAACGTCGTAGAAGGCGTCAAAGACTAACAGAGTGCTCTTAAGCTCTTCTGCGGCTTGATATGCCAGCTCGGCATCGTCAAGCAGGGCAACAAGAGTAGCTACGTTGTAGCCGCCATGCATATTGCCTAGCAGTGTCACTGCAGCGCTGCGATCAATCAGTGGAGAAGAGGCTTCACCATTTACAATGGCGCTTAAAAAGCCGGCTTTAACATAGGCCGCTTCATCGACACCAGGGGGCACGCGGTTGGCAATCAGGTCGAGCAGGAAGTCTTCTTCACCGGCCGGTGGATTCTTTAATAACTCAACTAGCCCGGCGGTCCATTCTGGATCCAGTGGTTTGGGTGGAATATTGTCTAATGCTCGTTCTGCGACATGGGCGCGATAGGCTGCTAGCACGGGGTGCTTCTCCTTTACTATTATGGTTGCTCCAGCACGTAGGGGCAGTGCTAGATTTCGGGCGAAATTATACGGGAATCTGTAGTTTATTTACAGGGATATGCATTATAACGGCTATACTTGCCACTAATATGAATACACGTATTACATAGGCTTCAGATGATTAAGCTGTACGGTCCCGCAATCAGCAATTATTAATGCATGGCCAAGGTCTTTATGCTCGAAAGGGGCTTTGATTTTGAGGAGATTTACATCGCTCCGACCTACAGCGAGCCCTATTTGGAGCTGAGCCCCATGGGTAAAATCCCCTGTATTGAAGTGGATGAGGGCTGCCTTAGCGAGACGACGGCCATGATGGGTTTTCTAGAGAGCTGCCCGTCGAAAGTGCCGATCAGGGCGCAGGATGGGTTTCGTTGCGCGCAGATGGTGCAGTTGATTAAAGCCAGCTATGGTGAAGGGCGTTGCCGTATTTAATGGGAAACGACATTACCATGGCAGACTTTTTTGCCTACTACACCTTGAGTAATGCGCGTATTATCGCCAAGAAAACCTGGGGCTGGGATTTGGTTGCTAATATTCCGCGGCTGCGCTTTAGGATGGCGGTTTTTCGTGGGACGATCGAATTAAGAGAGTAGAAATAATAAATGACAACAGTTGCTTTACAATCAGTTGATTCGAATGTTTTGGCGGAGATTCAGGGCTTTTTACCCTGCGCTACGCCGGACCGTTGGATTGAAAATGCGCTTGAGCATCCTGCTCTTATGCTAATCGATCATGCTAATTGTGAGAAAAAGGCAGCGAGTACAGCTATCAGTTTAATTAATCGTTACACCGATAATTTTGATCTATTAAATAAGATGTCGCGTTTAGCGCGTGAAGAAATGCGCCATTTTGAGCAGGTTATTGCGCTGATGAAGCGTAGGGGAGTCGCCTATACTCATGTTAGCGCATCGCGTTATGCCGCTGGGTTGCGTGAATTGGCGCGTCGAGATGATCCGGGTAAGTTGATTGATGTACTGGTGATTGGCGCTTTTATTGAGGCGCGTTCCTGTGAGCGCTTTGCCCGTTTGGCTCCTTACTTGGATGATGAGCTGGCGGAGTTTTATACCTCGCTGCTTAAGTCTGAAGGGCGCCATTATCAGGACTATTTAGGGCTGGCGAAAAAGGTGACCGGCGGTGTCTGTATTGATAGGCGTATTGAGCTGTTTGCAGAGCGAGAGCAGCAATTAATTGAAGCGCCTGACACTGAGTTTCGGTTTCATTCCGGGCCTGTTCAGGGGGGTGCTGTGTATTGTTGAAGAACTTCTTTATCGCAGACACAAAAAAAGGCAGCCTAGGCTGCCTTTTCTCTATCAACAATTCCAAACGGAATTATCGATCTTCAACCGGCGTGTAATCGCGAACATCTTCGCCTGTGTATAGCTGACGTGGACGGCCAATACGGTAAGGGTGAGTAATCATCTCATTCCAATGCGAAATCCAGCCAACAGTGCGGCCTGTGGCGAAGATCACAGTAAACATCTCAACGGGGATGCCCAGCGCTTTAAGGATAATACCGGAGTAAAAATCTACATTAGGGTAGAGTTTCTTGCTGACGAAGTACTCATCTTCAAGGGCAATTTTCTCAAGCTTCTTGGCAAGACGGAACAGCGGATCATTTTCCAGTCCCAAGACTTCAAGTACTTCGTCACAGCTCTCACGCATAACCGTGGCGCGGGGATCATAGTTCTTGTATACACGGTGTCCAAAGCCCATCAGACGGAATGGATCGTTTTTGTCTTTGGCTTTGGCGACATACTCTTCGATATTGTCTTCGTGACCAATCTCTTCAAGCATCACCAGTACTGCTTCGTTGGCGCCGCCGTGAGCCGGTCCCCAAAGGGCAGCGATACCTGCAGCAATACAAGAGAATGGGTTGGCGCCAGAGGAGCCAGCCAGTCGCACTGTGGAGGTAGAGGCGTTTTGTTCATGGTCTGCGTGCAATAAGAAAATACGATCCATGGCTTTAGCGATTGCGGGCTCTACTTTGTAGGGTTCGCAAGGTGTGCCAAACATCATATGTAGGAAGTTTTCTGAGTAAGATAGGCTGTTATCTGGGTAGATAAACGGCTGGCCGCTAAAGTGTTTATGACACATAGCCGCAATGGTTGGAATCTTAGCAATCAAGCGATGCGCTGAAATTTTGCGGTGCTCTTCGTTAGTGATATCCAATGAGTCATGGTAGAACGATGACATGGCGCCAACAACGCCACACAACATAGCCATTGGGTGAGCATCGTAGCGGAAGCCGCTAATAAAGTGCTCAACCGAGCGGTTTACCATGGTGTGATATTTAATTGTGTTTTCAAACTCTGCTTTCTGTTCAGCATTGGGCAGTGCGCCTTCGAGTAACAGGTAGCAGGTTTCTAAGTAGTCTGACTTATTGGCCAACTCTTCGATTGGGTAGCCACGGTGCAGCAATATGCCTTTGTCGCCATCGATATACGTAATATCAGACTGGCAAGCTGCGGTGGCAGAAAACCCTGGGTCGTAAGTAAAGAAGCCGTGGCCGCCTAGGGAGCCAATATCCACTACATCTTGGCCAAGGGTTCCACTGCGGATGGGAAGTTCGATAGGGGCTTCGCCATCAATGCTCAAAATTGCTTTGCGATCGGTCATACAGGGTCCTCAGGAAAAACCAAATTGGAGTGGGTCGAAAAAACGTCTGCAATGATAGATGCTCTGCTTAAATTGTCAACTCAAATGCTACTGATTGCGATGCGCCAACCGCGAAACTATAACTGTATACGGGGCTTTTAGATACCCGCTATTCATCGATCGAATGTATGCCTAGAACGCATTATGCGTCTTTCGGAGCAGCCTATTTTGTGGCTTAGAACCCCAGGGAACTTATAGTTACAACTTAATAGGTAGTCCGGATTGTTTGCCGCTGCCGTAGGTGTTTTAGTGAATTGAATTTGTGTGCCGATGTAACTATACTGCGGCGCCATCAAAGAGCGGGTCTAAGACGATTTCTTTCGTTACTTGAATCTGCGTTGTACTAAGTCCAGTTAAAGCCATTTCCGTTGATACGGATCACCTTAAAAGGGATTACCCGTCGTGGATAAGAAAAGACCTGTAAATCTTGACCTTGGGACTATTAAGCTTCCCATAACATCCTATGTTTCTATTTTGCATCGCGCCTCTGGTGTGATTATGTTTTTCGCTGTGGCCGTGTTGCTATGGTTACTCGAAGCGAGTCTGGCCTCTGAAGCCAGCTTCAACGCGCTGGGCAATCTGTTGGCTAACCCCATTTGTCAGGTCATTATCTGGGGCAGTCTGGCTGCGTTGGCTTACCATGCAGTTGCCGGTATTCGTCACTTGATTATGGATTTCGGTTTGGGTGAGGACAGCTTTAGCGCTGGACGCCTTAGCGCTTGGGTTGCTGTGGTGGTTGCCGCTACTGTTATTGCATTGATTACTGGTTGGGTGTTCCTATGATTACTACTGTCACTAGTCTGGGCCGCAGCGGCCTGTCTGATTGGCTTATCCAGCGCATCTCTGCGTTTGTGATGACTGCGTACCTTTTCTTTATTGTTGGCTACCTTATTGCCAACCCTGAGCTTAACTACAGTCAGTGGGCTGCATTAAATAGTAGCCTACCAATGCGTATGTTTAGCCTGCTAACCATGCTATCGATTGCAGCCCATGCCTGGATTGGCATGTGGTGTGTTTTGACTGACTATATTACAGAGCGATTGATTGGGCCAAAGGCCACCGCAATCCGTATCTTTTTTCAGCTGGGCATGATCGCGGTAACAATGCTTTACGTGATTTGGGCTATCGACATTCTGTGGGGAATCTAAGTACATGGCTAACATGAGAACAATGAGTTTTGATGCTGTAATCGTTGGTGGCGGCGGTTCTGGCATGCGGGCTGCGCTGCAGCTGTCGCAATCTGGTTATAAAACAGCAGTAATCACCAAGGTATTTCCAACTCGCTCGCACACTGTGTCGGCGCAGGGTGGCATTACCTGTGCAATCGCCAGCGACGATCCCAATGATCAGTGGCAGTGGCATATGTACGACACTATCAAAGGCTCTGACTATATTGGTGATCAGGAAGCCATTGAATATATGTGTCAGACCGGCCCAGAGGCGATCTTTGAGCTGGAGCATATGGGTCTGCCTTTCTCGCGTACCGACGAGGGCCGCATTTATCAGCGTCCATTTGGTGGCCAGTCTAAAGATTTTGGTAATGGTGGCCAGGCTGCTCGCACCTGTGCAGCGGCTGATCGTACTGGTCACGCGCTACTGCATACGCTCTATCAGGGTAACCTTAAGAGCGAAACCACATTTCTTAATGAATGGTATGCGGTTGATATTGTGAAGAACGAAGACAACGCCGTTGTCGGTGTTGTTGCCATTGATATCGAAACCGGTGAAACGGTTTATGTAAAATCTAAGGCTACTGTCTTTGCCACAGGCGGAGCAGGGCGCATTTATGCCTCCACCACTAACGCACATATATGTACCGGCGACGGTGTGGGCATGGCATTGCGCGCGGGCTTCCCGGTTCAGGATATTGAGATGTGGCAGTTCCATCCAACCGGTATTCACGGTGCAGGTACTCTGGTAACAGAGGGCTGTCGAGGTGAAGGTGGTTACCTTATCAATAAAGATGGCGAGCGCTTTATGGAGCGTTATGCCCCCAATGCCAAAGATCTGGCTGGTCGCGATGTGGTTGCTCGCTCTATGGTGCTGGAGATTCTAGAAGGTCGCGGCTGTGGTCCAGATGGAGATCATGTTTACCTGAAGTTAGATCATTTGGGTGAAGAGACGCTAAACGCGAAGTTACCGGGCATTCTTGAGCTGTCGCGCACCTTCGCGCACGCCGACCCAGTGGTCGAACCAATTCCGGTTGTTCCTACCTGCCATTACATGATGGGCGGTATCCCAACTAATGTTGATGGCCAGGCACTGACCATTGACAAAGACGGCAATGATCAGGTGATCGATGGCTTTTACGCCTGTGGCGAAGCGGCCTGTGTCTCTGTACACGGTGCTAACCGCCTGGGCGGCAACTCGCTGCTCGATCTGGTGGTCTTTGGCCGTGCTTCTGGTATGTTTATCGAGAAGCAGCTGCGTGAAGGTATCAACCTAAAAGAGGCCAGCGAAGCGGATATTGAGCGCGCTATGATTGGCCTTAACCGCATCAATAACTCTGCCGATGGTGAGCAGGCGTCAGTATTGCGCGCCGAGCTACAGACGATTATGCAGAACTACTTTGGCGTATTCCGTCGTGGTGATTTTATGCAGCAGGGTATTGAGAAGCTTAAAGCACTGCGTCCACGTATTGAAAATGTGGCTCTGGACGACAAGAGTAATGCCTTTAATACCGCACGTATTGAAGCGTTAGAACTGCAGAATCTTTTTGCTACCGCAGAGGCCACGGCCATTGCGGCTGAAGGTCGCACTGAAAGTCGCGGTGCTCATGCCCGTGAAGACTTCCAAGAGCGCGATGATGAAAACTGGTTGTGCCACTCGGTGTATTTCCCCGACAGCAAAACTCTGGGCAAGCGTGGCGTTAACTTCAATTTGAAAACCCGTGAAGCATTCGAACCTAAAATACGTACCTATTAATAGGGGCTGACAGAATTATGTTAAATGTAAGTATTTATCGCTATAACCCTGAAGTCGATGCAGAGCCTTATATGCAAGACTATCAGGTCGACACCCAGGGCAAGGACGTAATGGTCTTGGATGTATTGGAAAAACTGAAAACAGAAGATCCGAGTCTGAGCTTTCGTCGCTCATGCCGCGAGGGCGTCTGTGGTTCAGATGGCTTAAATATCTCGGGCAAAAATGGTCTGGCCTGTATTACGCCACTGTCATCTGCGGTGAAGGGCAATAAGTTAGTCATTCGTCCACTGCCTGGCCTGCCCGTGATTCGCGACCTGGTGATTGATATGAGCCAGTTCTACGCGCAGTACGAAAAGATCCAGCCATACATGATCAATAACTCGCCAGCGCCCGCTATTGAGCGTTTGCAGTCGCCAGAAGAGCGCGCCAAGTTAGATGGCCTGTATGAATGTATTCTCTGTGCCTGCTGCTCGACGGCTTGCCCATCTTTTTGGTGGAACCCAGAGAAGTTTATTGGCCCGTCTGGACTGTTGCAGGCCTACCGCTTTTTGGCGGATAGTCGAGATACAGCCACAGAGGAGCGACTGGCAAATCTAGATGATCCGTTCAGTGTTTTCCGCTGTCACGGCATTATGAATTGCGTGCAGGTCTGTCCAAAAGGGCTTAATCCGACCAAGGCAATTGGCCATATTCGCAATATGCTGATCAGAAGCGCTACCTAAATTGATAGATACTCTCTTTTTAGAGGTTAAATCGCTCCATACGGCCAGTTTTTACTGGCCGTTTTACTATTAGGGGTTTAGAATACCGCCCACATTTTAATGGCTGATAACGAGTATTTGAAGGGGAATAACACTAATGCCTGAGGGCTTAATGGAGCAATTTCTCAGCTCCTCCCACTTTTCTGGTGGAAACGCGGCATATATTGAAGGACTCTACGAAACCTATTTGCACAATCCTAACGGTGTGCCAGAGGAGTGGAGCAGCTTTTTCGACTCTCTACCGCGTACCAATGGCAGTATTACCCCCGATATTTCCCATGACACCATTATTCAGCACTTCGAACTGTTGGGTCGCCGTCAGGCGCGCCCAACGCCTGCACCTGGCTCTGGTGGCATTCATCTCGAGCACGAGCGCAAGCAGGTTAAAGTTGTTCAGCTTATTAGTTCTTACCGCTTTCGTGGCCATCAAAAAGCCAGCCTTGATCCCCTAGGGATTATGCAGCGCGAAGATGTCCCCGATCTGCACCTGCATTTTCATGGCTTGACCGATGCTGATCTGGATACCACGTTCCAAACTAGCCCCCTGTATTTGGGCAAGCCCGAAGCCACTCTGCGTGAAATTGTTGAGACCTTAGAAGAGACTTATTGTGGTCATCTTGGGCCAGAGTTTATGCATATCACCAGCTTTGCCGAAAAGCAGTGGCTGGCGCAGCGCTTTGAGTCAGTGCGTTCCAAGCCAACCTATGGCGATGAGGCGCGTATTGATGTTCTTAGTCGTCTTACAGCAGCCGAGGGTTTGGAAAAGCATCTGGATTCAAAATATCCAGGCACCAAGCGTTTTGGTCTTGAGGGTGGCGAGAGCTTAATTCCATTACTGGACTGTCTGGTGAGGCGCTCTGGCGAATATGGCTGCAAAGAAATTGTTATGGCTATGGCTCACCGCGGCCGCCTCAATGTATTGGTTAATATCCTTGGCAAAAATCCCGCCGAGATGTTCGAAGAATTTGAAGGTAAGCGTCTGGTCAATACCTCAGGCGATGTGAAATACCATCAGGGTTTTTCATCCAATGTGATGACCCCTGGTGGCGAAGTGCATATGGCGCTGGGCTTTAATCCATCGCACTTGGAAATTTCATGCCCTGTGGTAGTTGGCTCTGGTCGCGCGCGACAGGATCGCCGCAATGACCCCACTGGCCAGAAGGTTGTGCCTATATTAATGCATGGTGATGCGGCATTTGCCGGTCAGGGTGTAGTTATGGAGACCTTCCAGCTATCTCAGACCCGCGCCTATAAAACTGGCGGTACTATTCATATTGTGATCAATAATCAGGTTGGTTTTACCACCAGCCGTCAGGACGATGCCCGTTCAACCGAATACTGCACCGATATTGCCAAGATGGTTCAGGCGCCCATTCTGCATGTGAATGGCGATAACCCAGATGCAGTGATGTTTGCCGCGATGTTAGCGATGGATTATCGCTATGAGTTTGGCAAAGATGTGGTGATTGATTTGGTTTGTTATCGCCGTCGCGGGCACAACGAAACCGATGAGCCGTCTTCAACCCAGCCATTAATGTATGACGTTATTCGCAAGCACTCGACCACCAGAACGCTGTATGCACAGAAGCTGGTCACCGAGGGTGTACTTGAGCAAGACCAGGCCAATGAAATGGCCAATGAATATCGCGCCAGCCTAGATAATGGTGACTTTGTGGTCCACAACCTTGTGCGTGAGCCAGACACCAGTCTGTTTGTTAATTGGGAGCCTTACCTGGGTCACGACTGGCGAACGCCAGCCAAAACCGGTATCGATCTCAAGGTGTTGCAAGATACAGCCGCGCAGATTACCAGTATTCCAGATGGGGTTCAGGTGCAACGTCAGGTGGCTAAAATTTACGATGACCGTCGCAAGATGGCAGGTGGCGCACTGCCGCTAAACTGGGGTATGGCCGAACTACTCGCCTATGGCACGCTGCTTGAAGAGGGCTACCCGATTCGAATTACCGGTCAAGATGTACGTCGTGGCACGTTCTCCCATCGCCATGCGGTGGTATTGAACCAGAAAGATGGCGAAGCCTACCTGCCGTTGGCCAACCTGTCCAACGATCAGCCGCGCTTTGATATCTACGATTCAGTGCTGTCGGAAGAGGCGGTACTGGCCTTTGAATATGGCTATGCCACCACCACGCCCACCGGCTTAATTATCTGGGAAGCGCAATTTGGTGACTTTGCCAATGGCGCGCAGGTGGTGATCGATCAGTTTATTGCCAGCGGCGAGCACAAGTGGGGGCGTCTTTCTGGTCTCACCATGTTGCTGCCCCACGGTTTTGAAGGGCAGGGGCCAGAACATTCGTCTGCGCGTCTTGAGCGCTTCCTGCAGCTCTGTGCTGAGCACAATATGCAGATTTGTAACCCCACGACTCCAGCGCAGATTTTTCATTTACTGCGTCGTCAGGCTATCCGCCCGATGCGCCGCCCACTAGTGATTATGAGCCCCAAGTGGATTCTGCGTCACAAGCTGGCGACCTCCTCACTGGAAGAGCTGGCCAATGGTGAATTTAACAATGTTATTGCCGATCCGAGCATAGATGCAGCCGCCGCTGAACGCGTTGTACTGTGTTCGGGTAAGGTCTATTACCATATGCTCGAAGAGCGTGAAGCGCGTGGCATTACCGATATCGCGCTGGTGCGTTTAGAGCAACTCTACCCATTCCCAGATCTGGAATTGGAGGGGGTGCTTAAGCCCTACGCCAATATCAAAGATATTATCTGGTGTCAGGAAGAACCCATGAATCAGGGTGCCTGGTACAGCAGTCAGCACCATATGCGCCATGTTATACAGCGCACACACCCGCAATTGCACCTTAGCTATGTTGGTCGTGAGAGTTCAGCGGCACCGGCAGCAGGATATATGTCTGTTCATTTAGAAGAACAGAAGAAATTTATTGATGAAGCGTTGAGCTTCGACTCTTAATTAAACCAGGAATAGATTAATGGCCATTGAAATTAAGGCACCGACCTACCCAGAATCAGTACAAGAAGGCACATTGGCGACTTGGCACAAAACCGTTGGCGACACGGTTACCCGTGACGAGCTAATTGTTGATATTGAAACTGACAAAGTTGTACTGGAAGTTGTTGCGCCGGCAAACGGCGTGTTGGCAGAAGTGCTTAAAGCCGAAGGCGATATTGTCGAGAGCAATGAAATTATTGCCCGCATTGAAGAGGGGGCAGCAGCTGCTTCCGGTAAAGCGACACCGGCGGCCAAGCAACAAGAAGCCGATATTAAGGTCGCTGAGTCTCTGGTTAATCCGGCAGCGAAAAAACTAGCCGATGAGCGCGGCATTGACCTGACTCAGGTGGCTGGCACTGCTAAAGGTGGCAGAATCACTAAAGAAGATGTGGTTAACTTTGTTCCCCCAACGGCAGCAGCGACACCGGCAGTGGCCGTCGCGCCTGCATTGGTTGAAGCAGAACTTGAAGTCGGTGATCGCGTTGAGCGCCGTGTGGCCATGTCACGCATGCGCACACGTATTGCTGAGCGTCTGTTGGATGTTACCCATACCACGGCATCGCTCACCACCTTTAACGAAGTGGATATGTCGGCACTGATGGACCTGCGTCGTCAATACCAAGACGAATTTACCAAGACTCACAATGGTACCCGTTTGGGCTTTATGGGTTTCTTTGTTAAAGCTGCTGTTGAAGCCCTAAAGCGCTTCCCGCTGGTCAACGCATCGATCGACGGTACCGATATTGTCTACCACGGCTATCAGGATATCGGCGTGGCCGTATCCACTGACCGCGGACTGGTTGTTCCGGTATTGCGCAATGCTGAGAATATGAGCATCGCCACCGTTGAAAATAGCATTGGCGCATACGCGGGCAAGGCGCGTGATGGTAAGCTCACTATTGATGAGATGACCGGTGGCACCTTTACCATTACCAATGGCGGTGTCTATGGTTCATTGCTTTCAACGCCTATTATTAACCCACCACAGTCAGCAATTCTGGGCATGCACACGATTCAGAAGCGTCCGGTCGCGGTCAATGGTCAGGTTGAAATTCGCCCGATGATGTACTTGGCAATGTCCTATGATCACCGTCTGATAGACGGCAAGGAAGCAGTACAATTCTTGGTCACGATAAAGCAGCTAATTGAAGATCCAGCCAAGATTTTACTTGAAATTTAACATGCAAGTTATTGATAAATAGGTAATTAAATGTCAGAAAAATATGATGTAGTAGTCATTGGTAGTGGTCCCGCTGGTTATGTAGCCGCCATTCGCGCTGCTCAGTTGGGGCTTAAAACAGCCTGTATTGAGAAGTGGAAAAATGACCAAGGCAAGGGCGTCAACGGTGGTACCTGTCTTAATGTTGGCTGTATTCCCTCCAAGGCATTACTCGATAGCTCGTTTAAATATCATGAGGCCAAAGAAGATCTGGGCATTCATGGTATTACTACCAAAGGTGTGGCCATGGATATTCCCGCCATGCTGGATCGCAAGAACAAGATTATTAATCAACTGACTGGCGGTATCGCTGGTCTGTTTAAAGCCAATGGTGTAACCGCGCTGTATGGCACGGGCAAATTATTGGCCGGCAAGAAGGTTGAGCTGGTTGCTAATGACGGCACTGTCTCAGTGATTGATGCAGACAATGTGATTCTGGCCTCTGGTTCATTGCCCATTGATATTCCCGTGGCTAAAGTGGATGGAGATCTTATTGTCGATTCAACGGGCGCGCTGGAGATTGGTGCAGTGCCCAAGCGTTTAGGCGTTATTGGTGCTGGTGTTATTGGTCTTGAGCTGGGTTCTGTCTGGAATCGTTTGGGCTCTGAGGTTGTGCTGCTCGAAGCCATGGAAGACTTTCTGGCTATTATGGATAAAGGCATCGCGAAAGAATCTAAGAAAATCTTTACCAAGCAGGGGCTTGATATCCGCCTCGGCGCCCGTGTTACTGGCACAGAAATTAAGGGTAAAGAAGTTGAGGTAACCTATAAGGCCGCCGATGGTACTGACCACAAGCAAACCTTCGATAAGCTGATTGTCTGTGTTGGCCGACGCGCCTTTACAGATGGCCTGCTAGCAGATGATAGCGGTGTACAGTTGGATGAGCGCGGTACTGTATTTGTCAATGATCAATGTGCCACCAATGCACCGGGCGTTTACGCCATTGGTGACTTGGTCCGCGGCCCTATGCTAGCGCACAAAGGTTCAGAAGAAGGCGTAATGGTTGCCGAGATTATCGCCGGCCACAAGGCGCAGATGAACTATGATATCGTGCCCAACGTGATCTACACCCACCCAGAAGTTGCCTCTGTGGGTCAGACTGAAGAACAGATTAAAGCGGCAGGTGAGCCCTATAATGTAGGTACCTTCCCCTTCGCTGCGAGTGGTCGAGCTATGGCGGCTAACGATACCGATGGAATGGTCAAGATTATTGCTCATGCTGATACAGACCGCATTCTGGGTTGCCATATTGTGGGCCCAAGTGCTGCGGATCTGGTACAGCAAGTCGCGATTGCGATGGAGTTTGGCTCCAGCGCAGAAGATTTAGGTATGACCGTATTTGGTCACCCGACATTGTCGGAAACTGTTCATGAAGCAGCGTTGGCTGTGAATGGCGCTGCCATTCATATCGCTAATCGCAAGCGTCGTTAATAGCGTTTTTATAAATACCTTTAACCATCCCGGAACGCTAGTTTGATGTTCTGGGGTTTTATCCATCCGAAAGATTTAACGGGAAGAGAAGTATGAACCTGCACGAATATCAGGGTAAGCAGCTATTTGCTGAGTACGGACTGCCAGTGTCTAAGGGCATTGCTGCAGAAACCGCACAGGAAGCTTCAGCTGCTGCCGATACCATTGGCGGAGAGAAGTGGGTTGTTAAAGCCCAGGTCCACGCTGGAGGCCGAGGTAAAGCTGGCGGTGTAAAGCTGGTCAGTTCCAAGGCTGAAATTGAAGAGTTCGCCAACAACTGGTTGGGCAAAAACCTGGTGACCTACCAGACAGATGCCAATGGCCAGCCGGTTAGCCGTATTTTGGTTGAGACCTGCACCGATATCGACCAAGAGCTGTATCTTGGCGCTGTTGTCGACCGTGCTACTCGCCGCATTATCTTTATGGCCTCCACCGAAGGCGGTGTTGAGATCGAGAAGGTTGCGGAAGAGACGCCTGAAAAAATTCTTAAGGCAATCATCGACCCTCTGACAGGCGCACAGCCTTATCAGGGCCGTGATCTGGCATTTAAGCTGGGCCTTAAAGGCGTTCAAATTAAGCAGTTTGTCCAGATCTTTATGGGTCTAGCAAAAATGTTTAAAGAGAAAGACCTAGAGCTTTTGGAGATTAACCCACTGGTTATCACCGACGAAGGCAACCTGCACTGCTTAGATGCCAAAGTCATTATCGATGGCAACGCTATGTACCGTCAGCCAGCCATCAAAGAAATGCACGATCCCTCACAGGAAGATGCCCGTGAAGCTCACGCCGCTTCTTTCGAGCTGAACTATGTAGCTCTAGATGGCAATATTGGTTGCATGGTCAATGGCGCAGGTCTGGCCATGGGTACTATGGATATCGTTCATCTGCACGGCGGTTCGCCAGCTAACTTCCTCGATGTAGGGGGCGGTGCAACCAAAGAACGCGTGGTAGAAGCGTTTAAAATTATTCTTTCCGACAGCAATGTTAAAGCGGTACTGATCAATATCTTTGGCGGCATTGTGCGCTGTGATCTGATCGCTGATGGCGTTATTGGGGCAGTAGAAGAAGTAGGCGTTAAGATTCCAGTGGTCGTGAGATTGGAAGGTAACAATGCTGAACTAGGTACTAAAAAGCTGGCCGAATCTGGTCTCGCCATTATTGCTGCAACCAGCCTGACGGATGCAGCACAACAAGCAGTTAAAGCTGCCGGAGGTAACTAATATGTCTATCTTAATCAATAGTGACACAAAGGTTATCTGCCAAGGCTTTACCGGCGGGCAGGGTACTTTCCACTCAGAGCAAGCGCTCGAGTATGGTACAAAAATGGTTGGTGGTGTAACTCCGGGTAAAGGCGGCACAGAGCATCTTGGGCTGCCAGTCTTTAACACCGTAGCAGAAGCCGTAGAAGCCACAGGCGCAGAAGCCTCGGTTATCTATGTTCCTGCACCATTCTGTAAAGACTCGATTCTAGAAGCGGCTAATGCTGGTCTAAAACTGGTTGTTTGCATTACAGAAGGCATCCCGACTCAGGATATGCTCGACTGTAAAGTGGTTTGCGACACATTGGGCGTGCGCCTGATCGGGCCTAACTGCCCAGGTGTTATCACTCCAGGCGAATGCAAAATCGGCATTATGCCCGGCCATATCCATCTGCCAGGTAAAGTCGGCATCGTATCTCGTTCAGGTACGTTGACCTATGAAGCGGTTAAGCAGACTACAGATTATGGTTTTGGCCAGTCTACTTGCGTAGGCATTGGTGGCGACCCGATCCCAGGTTCAAGCTTTATCGATATTCTGGCGCTGTTTGAGAAAGATCCCGCGACCGAAGCCATCGTAATGATCGGTGAGATTGGTGGTACAGCCGAAGAAGAAGCAGCGGCTTATATTAAAGCTAACGTAACCAAGCCAGTTGTATCTTATATTGCTGGTGTAACTGCACCTGCTGGTAAGCGTATGGGCCATGCTGGCGCGATTGTTTCTGGTGGTAAGGGTACTGCAGATGAGAAGTTTGCAGCCCTTGAAGATGCTGGCGTTAAGACTGTTCGCAGTCTGGCTGATATCGGTGCTGGCCTAAAAGAAATTACCGGTTGGTAGGGTCTTTTTCGGCAATTAAAAAAAGCGGCTTTTGGGCCGCTTTTTTTATGCCTGAGATCCTTCACTGCGTTTAGGATGACCAGCTAGAAAAGGATCCACTCAAATCGGCAGAGACCATCAACTATCACTCTGCAACGCTTTCCCCAACAACCCATAAATCATCAATCCTGCCAGCAAAATACTAGTGCCATAGGTTAACGGTGTATTAACCATCGCATGGGCATGTTGCGCCTGAGCTAAAAAGTCCATTTCCCAAAGTGTCACTAGATAATTAGTCAGATAACCAAACGCAAAACCAATGCCAACTACGCTTGCCAAATAAATAGCCAATGTACGGTTGCCCAACTCAGTTTTAACCAGCCCCATAGTCGCAATATTGGTCGCCGGACCCACCAGCATAAATACCAGCGTAGCACCCGGTGATACACCAGAGAACAACAAACCCGCCGCAATAGGTGTGGAGGCGGTGGCGCAGATATACATGGGCACACCCACCAACGCCATCACCACAAAGGCCATAAATCCATCACCCCACTGCAGTAAGAACTCATTGGGTACATAGGTTTTAATTAATGCAGCAAAGCCCAAGCCTATGACCAGCCATAGAGCAATATCTTTAACCAGATCGATATAGGTAAAGCGCAGGCCCTCTATCAGCTTATCGACGGTTGTGGGCTGGCGTATCTCTGCCTTCTCGGTGCTACAGCAGGGCTCTGGCTCTGGGGTTTTACTAGCACAGCAGGCCTCTGCGGGCTGACTGCCAGCGCTGGCCGGAATGCTATCTTCTTTGCCCACCAGTATCCCGGCGGCAATGGCGCTGGTGATCGCGGCGATTGGCCGAATAATGGCCATAAAGGGCCCGAGCATGGCGTAGGAGATAGAGATGGAATCCACGCCTGTCTCTGGTGTAGAGATTAAGAATGAAGTGGTGGCGGCTTTGGAGGCGCCACTGCGGCGCAGGCCCAGCGCGGCCGGAATAACACCGCAGGAGCACAGGGGTAGTGGGGCACCAAATAGGGCGGCTTTGACGGTGGACATGGGGCCGGGTTTACCTAGGTGTTTGGCCATTAGTTGGCTGGAGACCAGTACTTTCATAATGCCTGCCACGGTTAGGCCGAGCATTAGCCAGGGGGCTGATTCCATAAATAGGGCAATAAAGTTTTCGATAAGTAACATGGCTTAGTCCTGGCTGGCTTGGTCGCCCAGCGCTTCAAGAATGGTGCAATGGGTGGCGGGTTCGTCACCGCCACAGCAAGCATTACTGAGAGTTTGCAGGGATTTTTTAATACGCTTAATCTCGGTAAGACGCTGATTGACGATGGTGATTTTGGCGTCGACAAATTGCTTTACTTCCTCGCAGGACTTTTGGTCTTTGGTGACCTCTAGCTCGAGTAGCTGGTGTATTTCATTGAGGGTAAAGCCGACTTCTTTGGCGCTGAGAATAAAGCTGATGCGATGGATGTCGCTATCGGAATAGAGGCGGTAACCAGCGTCGCTGCGGTTACTGGGTTTGATTAGCCCATGTTTCTCATAAAACCGCAGGGTATCTCGGGATACCTTGGCTTGGGTGGCGAGTTCGCCAATTTTTAACATCGATTTTGACTCCATAAGGAAACTATAAACCTTGGAGTATAGTCTAGTGTCAAGCGTGGCTTTTGTATAATGCTGGCCATCTAATTATTGCTGGCTGTAATGGCTGAGAACTCATTCCACTAATTTTGGGTGCTTTTTAGTGCATTCTGCAATGCTTCATAACGCTCAATAATGGGTTGGAAATGCTGTGGGTCTGCCTTGGATTTTTGTCGATAATGTCCGACGATCCTGTGCCAGTAGTCCTGATGGACTGCATCTGACCAATCCCACATCTGACTACCTGTATCGACAATGGCTTTATTGACGCTTTTAGAGACATAAATTGCTTCATAGAAGCGATTATTTTCAAAGATAATCCGCTCACTCTTAAGTCCATAGCCCTGTTTAATCAATGCCTCTCGCACAGAATAGCTGCCATGAACGGAGCAAATCAGCAGATCAAATTCGGTGTCAGGCGCTGAAGCGCATAAGCTGTTTATAAACTCAATGGTCTGGTGTGGGCCAACTCCGGCGATAATAAACAATTGGGACTCAATAGCGGGAACGACGATTTTTTTAAGGTCCTCGCAACGAACTTGCCAGCTGTATTGATCTTGGGGGAAGTTTTGCGCTAGCGCAGCGGCGAGGTTAGCCATTTGGCTCTCAAGCACATCGATAAATATCACTTCGTCAGAACATTGGTCCCTGAGCAGGGACATACCGAGCAGTCCATGATCACAGCAACAGTCCCAAATAACTGCATATGAGGGTTCGACCATGTTTGCTAACTGGCTCAGTCTACTGCCGGATTTAAGGAGTCTTTTATTTTTATTCACGGATAGGAGTCGCCAGCCTCAATAATTCAGTGCCGAATGTTGGCGTTAAGTTAAAGTACCGTCACATCAAAAACAATGCATACACTGGGTCAGGGCGTCAGAGATGTTTAGCTAGGGGTTAGCTGCAGCACTAAAATGCAACGCCTCATCGGACGCTAAAGGCTTACCGAACAACGCTCGTTCTTTACGAAAATCCTGGCTATTCACCCAAGGTGCCTGATCTCCCTGCCTGGGTTGCAGATGCATACTCCGTTGCATATAACCTGCGGGGAAGTCGGCAATCCAGTCTTTGGTAGGCATATCTTTTAATGACTCTGGCACCACCGGCACCATCTTTGTCATCTGAGTACTGCTCATATGGTTTAGGGCTCTGCACACCCATTCAGCGGCCAAGTCAGCACGTAGTGTCCAGGAGGCATTAATATAGCCGAAGATAGTGACCAAATTGGGTACATCAGAGACCATTAGGCCTTTATAGGTGGTTTGGTTTGAGAAATCTATGGTTTCGCCATCCACCATAAACGTAGCGCCACCCATGACCAGTAACTTCAAACCAGTGGCACTGACGATAATATCGGCCGCTAAATGCTCGCCGGTTTCTAGCTCAATACCGTTCTCGGTAAAGCGTTTAATATGCTCGGTGACGACATTGGCGCGACCACTGTTAATGGCCTTAAACATATCTTCATCAGGCACCAAACAGAGCCGTTGATCCCAGGGGAAATACTTGGGGGTAAAGTGCTTGTCGATATCGTAGCCCTTGCCGAGTTTCTTGCGCACCTGCCCAATAAAGAACCATTTGGCGATCTTGGGAAAGGTTTGAGACTGCTTAAACAGCACTTCCTGAAACAAGACGTTTCTGACCCGCGTAATGGCATAGGCCCAGCTTGCTGGCAGTATTTTGCGCAGGCCATTGGCAAACCAGTCCTCAGAGGGGCGGCTAACTATGTAGGTGGGTGAGCGCTGCAGCATAGTTACCTGCTTGGCTTTGTCGGTCATGGCGGGCAGCAATGTCATAGCCGTGGCCCCAGAGCCCACGATCACCACGCGTTTATCTTGGTAATCGAGATCTTTGGGCCAAAATTGCGGGTGTACCAATGTACCTTTAAAGCAATCCACCTCAGGAAATTGAGGGTCATGGGGCTGCTCATAGTTATAGTAGCCGGCACACATATAGAGAAAATTGCAGGTCATCTGTACTGTGGCATCGCTGGTATCTTGCCTGATATCGAGGGTCCACAATGACTGCTTTGAACACCAGCTGGCACTAATTAAGCGATGGCCATAGCGAATATGTTGTTCAATAGCATTTTCCGCGGCGGTCTCGCGCACATACTTCAGAATAGCCGGGCCTTCGGCAATGGCTTTTTTACTTTCCCAAGGCTTAAAACTATAGCCCAGAGTGTGCATATCGCTGTCACTGCGAATACCGGGATAGCGGAACAGATCCCAGGTGCCGCCTATGGCCTGACGTGACTCTAGCAGCAAGTAGCTGCGATCCGGGCATTTTTCGCCAAGGTGGTAGGCCGCACCAATGCCAGTTAGGCCGGCACCCACAATAATAACGTCTCTATGTTCTATGTTCATGCTTTTACTGTTTCTACGTTACCTTCAACGGGCAGGCCTTTAATAGGCTTTTTATTGCGCAGCAAGGTCAGGGGCAGGGTGAAAAATGGAAACAGCATCTCATAGTGATTGGGCGTTAGGCGCTGGCATAGATCCATTAGTTTGGCATCGGTACCGACCATAATGCGGCTGCGATTTTTACGCACGCCATTGAGAATAATCTGCGAGGCGCGACTGGCGTGCATTCCATTGTTACGAAAGAAGGCAGCAAGTTCCTCCTGACTGTTACCCAGCCCCAAGGCTTTGCCGACCAGTCGCTGCATTGAGTTTGCAGACTCTTCGCTCTTATTTATGCGCGCATTGGTGACAATATTGGTGCCGATATGGCCGGGGTGTACGCAATGTATCTGCACAGAGCTGCCTTTCATTTCTTTCACCAGGCATTCAGTAAAGCCACGTACCGCAAATTTGGCGGTGTGGTAAACCGACTGGCGCTCTAGGGCAATCATGCCAAAGATAGATGAGGTATTGATCAGGGCGGCTTCAGGGCGCTGCTTTAGGTGAGGCAAAAAGGCACGGCTAGAATTGATCACCGCCTGCAAGTTGATATTAAACACCCAGTCCCAGTCATCCTCAGGCATATCCTCAAAGGATGAGTCAACGGCCACCCCAGCGTTATTAAAGACCAGATCAATACAGCCATGTTCAGCGATAACCTGCTCAGGCAATGCCTCAATGGCAGCCTTGTCGGCAACATCAAGAATATGGCTGGAGACCTTTACGGGGTAGTTTGCAAGCATCGCAATGGTCTCTGCGAGCGTTGATTGATTGATCTCGCAGGCAGCTATATTGGCGCCCGCTTTGGCTAAGAGTATTGCAAGGTAACGGCCCATACCTGAACCGGCGCCGGTGATCACTGCAACCTTATTGGAAAAGTCTTTCATTGGAATAGCCCCTTTTCTTATTATTCTTATATCTGTTGCCTGAGAGCCAGTGAATTTGCCTCTGCAAGTGCTATTTTTTGATTATCCTACTTATAGCTGGATTAATCTAATGGAGAATCTTGCTGACTATTGGGCCAGGATGTCGTCGGCGCGGTGGCGGCTTGTGCTCAAAACTTGTTCGTGGGAGATGCTAAGCATAGTGAAGAATCTTTTTAATTTAGCAATGCTCTAGCCGCTGCAAGACTATTACCTAAAATTCCGCGATTTGATCTCAACTCCATCGCTACTCTCCTTGTCGATGCGAGACAGCAACTCAGAACAGTCTGTCAGCTCCTGCGCAATTATATGCACCACAGCTCCATCCGTCTCTACCACACCTTTCACCATTAAGAGTTGCGCCTTTAATAAGGCTTGCCGACAGTTCTTCTGCACATTCTGCCAGACCACCACATTGCTATTGCCGGTTTCATCTTCGAGGGTTAAAAACACCACGCCAGAAGCAGTGCCCGGGCGCTGCTTGCCGGTGACCAACCCTGCTATACGCACAAAGCGACGATGGCCTAGCTCGGCTAAATCTGTGTGGCGTTTACACTGCCGAAAAATAGGGAACTGTTCCCTTAGTAATTCCATAGGATGACGGCCCAGTGATAACCCTGTGTGGCTGTAATCGGCATAAAGGTTTTCGGTTTCGCTTGGAGTTTGTAAACTCACAGGCTCTTGATCTGGATGCTTTAGCAGCGTCGTGCTGCTATCAATGACCAGTGCTTGCCAATGAGCCTGTCTGCGATTTTCTGTGAGGGATTTAAGCGCACCGGCACTGCTTAGCAGGCTGAGTTCGGCGCGGGAGAGGTTAGTGCTGCTGGTTAGCTGTGCAATTGTTTTGAAGCGACGATCGCTATTAATAATTTTCTGTGCTGCACTATAGGTTAAACCTTTAATCAGGCGAAAGCCAAGCCGCAGTGTTGGGCTGTTAGCATCGTCTTCTAAAGAATGATCCCAGCCGCTATAAAGCACATCGATAGATTGGACTTTTATTTTATGGCGTTGGGCATCCTGCACTAGCTGTGAGGCGGAGTAAAAACCCATGGGCTGGCTATTTAAAAGGGCGCAGTAGAAGGCGGCGGGATAATGGCATTTTAGCCAGGCGGACACATAGGCGAGTAGGGCGAAGCTGGCGGAGTGGGATTCGGGGAAGCCATAAACGCCAAAGCCCTGTATCTGACGAAACAGTCGCTCGGCAAAATCTAGGTCGTAGCCTCGGGCTAACATACCGTCGATTAACTTTTGTTTAAAGCCGAGTAGTTCATTGTTGCGTTCGGAGTTTTTGCCCCAGCTGGCCATAGCACGGCGCAGTTGATCGGCTTCGCCACCGCTAAAGCCTGCGGCGACCATGGCGAGTCTAATCACCTGTTCTTGAAACACGGGAATGCCTAAGGTGCGTTCGAGTACGGCTTTGATTTCTGGGTGGGGGTAGCTGACTTGCTCTAAACCCTGACGGCGTTTTAGGTAGGGGTGAACCATGCCACCTTGAATCGGGCCGGGGCGCACTATGGCAATTTCAATCACCAGATCATAAAAACAGCGGGGTTTTAGTCTGGGCAGCATGGCCATTTGGGCGCGGGATTCAATTTGAAATACGCCAACGCTATCGGCACTGCACAGCATATTGTAGGTGGCGCTATCTTCTTTGGGGATGGCCTGCATATTGAGGTCAATGCCCTGATGGCCACGGATAAGACCAAAGCAGCGATGAATGGCGGTGAGCATGCCTAGGGCTAGGATATCGATTTTAAGCAGGCCTAGGGCTTCTATATCTTCTTTGTCCCATTGGATAACGGTGCGGTCGGGCATGCTGGCATTTTCGACGGGGACCAATGTACTAATGGGACTGCGGGTGATAATAAAACCACCTACATGCTGAGAGAGATGGCGGGGGAAGCCGAGAATTTCTTGTAGGAGGTTATAGAAATGCTCGGCCATATGGCCTCTGGCACCGGCTTTTTCAAACTGCGCTTGCAGGTCACTGCTGCGGTCCCACCAAGATAAGGACTGGCTGAGTTGTTCTATAAATAGCGAGTCTAGGCCCAGTGCTTTGCCCACATCGCGAATGGCGCTGCGAGGTCTGTAGGTGATGACGGTGGCGGCCAGTGCGGCGCGCTCGCGGCCGTAACGCTGGTAGATATACTGAATGACTTCCTCGCGGCGCTCGTGCTCAAAGTCGACGTCTATATCTGGTGGCTCGTTGCGCTCGGTGGAGATAAACCGTTCAAATAATAATGAGATTTGGTCTGGATTAACTTCGGTGATAAACAGGCAGTAACAGACCACGGAGTTGGCGGCGGAGCCGCGGCCTTGGCAGAGAATATGGCGGCTGCGGGCAAAGGCGACTATGTCGTGTACGGTTAGAAAATAACATTCATATTGCAGTTCGCCTATTACTTTAAGTTCGTAGTCAATTTGCTGGCGAATGGCGTTGGATAGTCCATCGGGCCAGCGTTTTTTTGCCCCCTGTTCGGTTAAATAACGCAGTTGTTCGGTGGGAGTTAAATGCTGGGGCACCACTTCGTCTGGGTATTCGTAGCGCAACTCTTCTAAATTGAAATGGCAGCGCTTGGCGATATTAATGGTTTCAGCTAAGAGGGCAGCTGGGTAGAGTTTTTCAAGATGGGACAGGCTGCGTAGGCGCCGCTCGGCATTGGGGAAGCGCCGATCCCCCAGTTCCATTACTGAGCAACTGTGGTGAATAGCGGTTAATGTATCCTGCAGTGCGCGGCGCTCTTTGCTGTGCATATGCACATCACTGCAGGCGACCATGGGTAGTTGCCATAGGGCGGCCAAGTTGCGGTAGTAATAATATTGGTAGGTTTCATTGCCATCGAGTAGATGCTCTACGCCAATCCACAGGCGCTCTTTAAACCAATAACTCAGGCGTTCGCCTACCTCATGGTCGGGTTCTAAATCGCCACTGGGCAACCAGATTAGTAAGGTGCTGGGCAGGTTGCCGCTGAGGTCTGTCCATTCTAATTGGTACTCGCCTTTGCTGCTGCGCCTGCGGGCTGTGGTAATTAGCGCTGAGAGTTCGGCATAGGACTGGCGATTGCTGACCAGGGCGATTAGGCGCTGGCCTTCAAGATGAAATTCGCTGCCAACAATGAGTTGCAAGTTGCAATCTTGGGCGGCGACATGGGCTTTTACCACGCCTGCCAAGGAGCATTCGTCGGTAATTGCCAGCGCGCTGTAGCCAAGCGCACTGGCAGTGCGGACTAATTCTTGAGGGTGGGAGGCCCCGCGCAGAAATGTGAAGTTGCTGACGCAATGAAGTTCGGCATAGACCATAAGTTATACAACTGCTTGCAAGAATATATACTGTATATATGAACAGTATATGCATAGTGCAGTATAATTTCCACAATGCCGTTGCTATTTAGTCTTGTTAGGCAGGGTTATTAGTAATCCATACGGTTTGATAGGGCTGCATATCTATCTTTAACTGAAGCGCGCAGGGTTGACCACTTATTAAATCTTGCCACTGTTCATTGTCGATTAGATTAATATCGGCCAGAGATAAACTCTGCACCTGATCACTGATATTGCTAATACAGAAAATACTCTGCTGACGATCCAGGCTCTGACGCCAGAAGCCAAATAACTGGTCGCCCAGATGCAAGGTGAACTGAGTGGCATTGGGGTGAAAGGCGCTTTGTCGACGGCGTATTTTAAGCAGCTGCTTTAGTTGGTTATAAACCTGATGATGGCTGCTGTTTTGATCGGCGAGTTTATCTTCCAGTTGCTCGTAGTTCCATTGATGGCGGTTAATTGCTCGATTATGACCGCTGTTTTCGACGCGCTGATGGTCATTGCGCGTGCCCACCAGACTATGAATATAGATGGCTGGAATACCTTCCAGTGCCAGCATGATGGCATGGGCGCACACAAAACGTTGTAGCCCCAAATCATCTGCGCCACACACGGTTCCCTGCAGTGCGTCAAATAATGAGATATTAATTTCGTAGGGCTTGCTGCCGCCATCGTCCAGTGCTCGCCAAGACACATGGCCACCAAAGCCCTGCATAGTGGTGACTAATGTATTTATCTCGGTGTCGCTTAGTAGGCCTTCTGCCGGTCTTAGGCCTATGCCATCATGGGAGGCGACAAAGTTAAAGTATGCGGTGCCATTGCGCGCCGGGGGCATGCTCATCATCCATTGTTTGAGATAGGTGCAGTTACCGGTAACCAGGCTGTTCACTAACAGAGGCGGCAATGAAAAGTTGTAGATGCAATGGGCTTCGTCGGCATTGCCAAAGTAGCTGAGATTTTCGCGGTTGGGGATATTGGTTTCGGTAATAATAATGGCGTCGTGTTGGGCCTGTTCGATCAGAGTGCGAAATAGGCGTACCATCTCATGGGTCTGGGCCAGGTTAAGGCAGTTGGTACCGATCTCTTTCCACAGAAAAGCGATGGCGTCGAGACGAAAGATCCGCACGCCGTTATCCAGATACTGTTTGATAATGCTGACAAACTGCTTGAGCACTTCTGGATTGCGAAAGTTTAAATCGACTTGGTCATGGCTAAAGGTACACCAGACATATTGGGTGCCGGTGGAGGTTTCTACTTCGCGCAGCAGATCATTGGTGCGCGGCCGCACTACAGCGCTTAGGTCATCCTCTGGACTAGCGGTGTAAAAAAATCTGTGTCCGGGGTCGCGGCCCTGTTTGAAGTTTTCAAACCAGGGGCTGCGGGCAGAGCAGTGATTAACGACTAGGTCTGCCATTAGGGAGTAGTTGTTGGCAATGGCGTTTATATCGTTCCAGTCGCCAAGTGACTCATTAACGCTGGAATAATCCAGAACCGAAAACCCATCGTCGGAGGTGAAGGGGTAGAAGGGCAGAATATGCACGCCGCTGATTGAGCTGCGCATATATTTATCCAAAAATCGGTTTAGGGTCTGCAGAGGTTTTTCATTCTCGGCGAGTACGGAGTCACCATAGGCGATAACCAGGCTATCGGTCTGATCCCAATGATTGATATTGCGATTTTCAATCACCTCCTTGTTGCTGAGGCCCATCAGTTCAATCAGTTCATCGCCAAAGCTTTTGACTGCACTGATTTCTCCGTCTTGATAAATAGCCGCAAGGTGTTGTTCTACTTGAAACTGCAATTTATTTTGCGGCATGGCGAAACTCTGTTTGACCAAACTCTGTATTGTCAGCTTCTACCGCCTCAACCAGCTGTTCAAAAACATCCGGTATGGCACTGACAACTCGGTTCCAGCTGGGGATAAAGGGTCGCTCCATGGGTACATTAAAAAACACTTCGCCGGCTTTAATAATATTCTCGGCAAACATCTCTACAGCTTTCTCTTCTTCGTGAATATCCAGTGTCAGGCCATTCATAATGGCGTCGTTATGGCAGTTCTCTACAGTGTCTAGCGCCAGTCGGTAGTACGTTGCTTTCAGCGAACGGAAAGTCTCTGTACTAAAAACTTCGCCCTGTGTGGCCAGTTTTCGAAACAGCGCCTTGGCAATGTCAATGGACATTTTTGATAGGCCATCGCAATCATTTTCCAGTGACAGTTTTTGGTGTTTGTGGTCGTAGTTATCGGCAATATCAACTTGGCACAGTCGGTTGCTGGCATAGTTGCGATACATCTCGGAGAGTACGCCAATTTCTAAACCCCAATCGCTGGGGATGCGAATATCATTGAGCACATCGCGTCGAAATGAAAACTCACCGGCCAGTGGGTAGCGATAGCTATCCATATAGTTTAGGTAGTCGGTATGGCCGATAGTTTTTTTAAGCGCCCGCAAAAGAGGAGAGACTAATAGCCTGGACACGCGGCCATTAATTTTGCCGTCGGCGACTCTGGCGTAATAGCCTTTGCAAAATTCATAGTTAAATCTGGGGTTGGCGACGGGGTAGATCAGGCGGGCTAATAGCTCGCGATTGTAGGTGGTAATATCACAATCATGGAGTGCCACGGACTCTGCCTTATTACAGGCTAGGGTATAACCCATGCAGTACCAAACATTGCGGCCCTTACCTAACTCTTTAGGTGCCAGATCTAGTTTCTGCAATTTCGCATCCAGTGCTTTAAGGCGCGGGCCATCATTCCACAGCACTCTGTGTTCCTGAGGCAGATCGGCAAAAAATGATAGTGCCTCTCGATATTGATTTTCGTCAGCGCGATCCAGACCGATCACAATTTGATTGAGATAGGGCACCTGTTTTAGTTCGTCGATAATTTTCGGCATAGCCTCGCCCTCTAGCTCAGAAAATAATGAGGGAAGAATAAGCCCCATGGGCCTTGTGTGAGAAAATTTAACCAGCTCCTGTTCCATGTCAGCAAGAGGCCGACGGGAAAGGTTATGTAATGTGGTGATGTTTCCGTTTTGGTGAAAGTCGCCCATAGGTTTCTCTGTTAGTGGTTGTTATGTTTAGTAGTGAATTTTTAACCAGGCAGCAATGCCCTCAACCCAGCCGTTGGGGCCAATAGCATCGCTTTGGTAGACGCCATTGGTGCGTTTTAAGGCGGGCATGGCATGACTCGGTGATCGTATCACCAGCGCCGAATCTGCTGCCTCTAGCATGCTGATGTCGTTATAGCTGTCGCCGATCGCAATTGACTGACACTGGCCATACTGGGCTTGATAAAGAGCCTGCAACTGCAATAGAGCCCTGCCCTTATCGATGTTACCGCCCATGCTTAAAAACCGTCCGCCCTGAAGCAGGTGTGCGCCGGCATCGTTCAGTTGTTGAATAAAGTCTGTTTTGCGGCTGTCGCTGCCAAGCCAGTTAATCGACTCGCTGTATTCCCGCTGTTGTGCAAGCGTCGCCTGTTCCAACGTGAGTCCGGTTAAAAGAGCTAAGCCTTCGACGCCTTGATCGATACAGATCGAGCTAAAGGTTTGATATTCATCGGCAAAGGGTTTGCCGACCTGATTGAGTATTTCGATCCATTGGCTGCGCGGTTCAGTATTGCTTATTATCCAGTACTGCTCATTTCTCCCGAGCTCAGTCGCCCGCTCAGGGCGCTGATTAAAATAGCCTTTGGGTATGCAGATGGCGGCGCCATTCTCGATAATAAATGGATGTTGGTTGTTAATGGTCTGTCTAAATGCAAGGACTTCAGCGCGGGTCTTACTAGTGATTGGAATAACAGGAATACCCTGGGTTTCCAATCGATCAAGACAGTTGGCAGCCGGGGCAAAACTGTAGGTATGGTGGTCGAGCAGACTGCCGTCGAGATCAGTAAAGATAAGTTTCATTACTTATATCGCCCTGTTTTGGTGCGGTGGTGCACCATAATGGGAACCCTGGTGGGGGTGTTGGTGCTTATTATTTGCCTTGATAGCCTGAGTGCCTGTATTTCAAAGATTTTATGATCTAGCTTTATTGGAACATTGCAGAAAGTGTGCCAAGCCTGGGGTGAAAAATAGCTATTTTTTATGACAGCTTTTATGATTGAGCCAACTCGATAAACTAGAGGTTAACCGCGGTACAGCGAGTAGCCCATTGACGTAGTCAGCTGCGACAATCAATTACAACAATAATTATTAGGGGATTTCATATGCCGAATTCACAGTCCGCAGATATTGGCCTCGGCCAGACTATTTTGCGCCGCGCCGCTATTTCACCCAATCAACCTGCAATAACCTTTGAGGGCAATACCCAGACCTTTGCTGAACTCGGTGATCGCGTGCGTCGTATGGCATCTGTGTTGCGTGCTGGCGGTATCTCGGCGGGTGATCGGGTGGGCTATATCGGTCTTAATCATCCAGTATTTTTAGAAATGCTCTATGCCTGCGGCTGTCTGGGTGCGGTATTTGTGCCTTTAAACTTCCGTTTAACCGGCCCTGAGGTGCGATTTATCGCTAATGATGCGGGTATTAGCGCCATGGTGGTGGACGATATGTTGCGTCCTTTAATCGATGAAGAGCGGGATAATCTTGAGTGCACACGCTTTATTACTGCTGAAGCCGATGCAGATAACTGGGAGTCTCTGGAGCCTCTAATGGCAGCGGCGGATCCGATTGCCGCCAGTGAGAAAGTCGATCGCGATGATGTGGCGTTTATTATGTATACCTCTGGCACTACCGGTCTTCCCAAAGGCGCGATGCTGACTCATGGCAATATATTCTGGAACAGTATTAATGTTTGCTTTGGTGAGGATGGTGTTGTTGGCACCTCGCTGACCTGTGCGCCGCTATTTCATATTGGCGGCCTCAATGTGACCACACTAATGTCTTTGGCGAAGGGTGTTGAGGTGGTGTTACTGCGCAGTTTTGATGCGGGGCAGGTGCTGACGTTAATTGAGAAACATAAGGTCACCACTATGTTTGGTGCGCCGACTATGTTCCTGATGATGGTGCAGCATGAGAGTTTTGCTACTACAGATCTGTCGAGCATTGCCACATTGACCTGCGGTGGCGCGCCTGTGCCTGTGCCGCTGATTAAGACCTATGGGGAGCGGGGCATTAACTTCTGTCAGGGTTATGGTTTAACAGAGACGGCTCCTTTTGCCAGTCTGTTGGCCAGTGACTTGGCGATGGTTAAGGTGGGTTCTGCGGGCAAGGCGCCAATGTTTACCGAGGTGCGTATTGTTGATGAAGAAAATAATCCTGTTGCTGCTGGCGTTCATGGCGAGGTCTGTATTAAAGGCCCTAATGTGATGAAGGGTTACTGGAATCGCGAAGATGCGACGGCCGAGGCTATTGATACGCAGGGTTGGTTCCACAGTGGTGATATTGGTTATCTAGACGATGAGGACTTCTTGTTTCTCTGTGATCGAGTAAAAGATATGGTCATTTCTGGTGGTGAGAATGTCTATCCCGCTGAGGTGGAGAGTATTCTCTATGGTCATCCGTCGATTCTTGAAGTGGCTGTGATTGGCTTGCCCGATGATAAATGGGGTGAAGCCATAACCGCTATTGCTGTGCTGGAAGAGGGTGCGGAACTAACTCTGGAAGGCCTGCGTGATTTTGCCGGTGAGTCACTGGCCCGTTACAAGCTACCTAGTCAGTTGCGCTTGATTGATATACTGCCAAGAAACCCGGCGGGCAAGGTACAGAAGTTTAAGTTAAAAGAAGCGTTTGATATTTAACTCTCAAATAAAGGGCTGGCTAAGAAAACAGCCCATGCACAAACCAGCGCTGACTGCTGGTCTCTCTAAATAGCCAATAACGTGCGCCTTTACTATCGCAAGCCAGATAGTAATCGCGCTGCTGTTCGGCCTGCCACCAGTTACCACACAAACGCTCGGGCCCACTGATAATGGTGAGTGGCTGACGCCAATATAGCTGTTGATTGCGCATTTGCACGAGTGCTGGGTCTGTTAATAACCACAGGGGCTGGGGTGCTTTTTGTTTTTCATCTAACGTTTCATCTAGCTTTTGATTGAAGGCTGTACTGCTGTGCTTGCCCGGTATGGCCAAGGTGCTGGCCTGTTCTGGCAGATAGTTTTGATTGAGTACGGGTTGGGATAGGGCATCTATTCCCAGTCGTGCATTAAGGCTATCAATCAATTCGCAGGACTGTTGGGCTATTTGCTGATCATCGAATAAATCCAAATTAAACACACCCATGGGTGCCTCAATAAATTGATCGGCATGCAGAATAATTTGCTCAATACTGCGGGGTAGCTCTAGCCGTTCTAGCTGTAATCGACTCAGCATTAATAGAGTCGACCAGTTATTTTGACTGCCGGAGAGTTGTATCTGCATGTGCTGAGACTCGCCTATTAAAGGTTCAAAATGCCATTCAATCTCCCGGCAATGACATTGCCGTGCCATTAGGTACTGGCACAGACGTTGTAGCAGCGTTTTCATTGGGAACAGCAAACTCTCTTTATTAAAAATGCCCTGGGGGTTTTGAATTAGATCGCGAAAGGTATTGGCGGGTTGAAAGCGTGGGGCAACAAAGGGTTTCTCATTATTTAACTGGGCGATGGTAAGCATTAGCTCAGAGTCAAAACGACGGCTTAATGCGCTGCGGGGTAGAGCTAATAAATCGCCTACTGTGTTTAAGCCAAGTTGCTTAAAACTTTGCTGTTGCTTGCGATTGGTTTCTAAGAGATTTAGCTCTGTATTGGACAGGCGGCGCTGTATTTCTGTTTGATCAGGTAGCTGGGTTTCAAACTCAGAACCGCAAAGTAGCTTTGCAACGACCGGATTTTGGCCTATGCCATTCACCGCGGTAATAGATTGATAGCGAAGTCTATTTTCTAGTTCTTGAAGTAGCGCGTCGTAACCCTTAAATAATTGTTGGCAGCCGGATATTTCTAGCCATACTTCCGAATTATTGAGAATAACCACCGGACTAAAACTATAAGCGACCAGTGCCAGCTGTTGTAGCAGCTGTTGTTCTTGCTCAACCTGTCTGGGTAATACTTCAAGTTCCGGGCATAGAGCCAGAGCAGTAGAGATAGAAAGATTGGACTCTATTCCCCAGGCCGCTGCCTGATTATTACAGCATAGCACCCGCTGAATATTCTTCTGCTGATTAACAATGGCGATGGGTTTTTGTGCCTGCTCTGTTGGCACCTGAGGCAGCAATGTCTCAAGAGGCAGCAGAGGAAAATGCAGATATAGCCAAATATCCGGTCGAGCACTTTTCCTACCTGACTTTAACATCTAGTTATTAAGCTGCTGTATTGGGTAAGTCCTATGTCGGTCGGCCGGTAATAGGGTGAGGTTGGTTCTCTGAGTATTGGCTTCTCCCAATGAAAGCTGCAGGCATGCGCCACCGGCTACACCGCGCTGTTTGCGCACGGTTAATAATAGCTGATTAACCTCCATGCCCTTTAGCTCCAAACGCAGTGCCGCCGGTGAAGGCGCAGACAATGCGCTGGGGGCACTAAATAAAAATGCAGCATTACCACTATCTGCCGCGGCTAGTTGAAGCTTGCGCAGATCGGCATAGCGGGGTGGAGGCTGTTTTGTCCAAGCGAGTAATAGGGCGCCACTGCGAATAGATTGCTCTGCAGCCCACAGCCATTCGGCGTGGTTTTTACTGCGCACCACAAGCAGTTTATCCAAAGCAATATCCGCTGATGCCAGACGCGGTGCATAGGGCTGATAAGGCGGGTCGAGCCAGACACAGAGTTGGTTGTTGTCCGCGTAATATTTAAGGGTTGGCAGTAATAAGCTCAACTCGCCGATACCGGGTTGCTGTGGTATGAGCTCGGTGAGCGCAGAGATGGGCCAGCCACCTTGCAATAGTAGATCTAAATTATTGTGACCTGTAGTGATAGCGCGACGGGGTAGGCGCTGACTGCGGCCACGCCAGGTATCTTGGCGGGAGAGTACTGTAGCTATATTGTTGAGCATTAAATTGAAGCTGCGTTGCGAGTAAGACCTATTTCTTAACTACTGTTAATATATACAGTATTTGGTGCTATGTCATCTGAAATTAAGCGTCTTACTGCACATCACAAAAAACCGCTGTATAAGTTTCTTCGCTGGTGCTACAGAAAGGCCTCACACAGCAGTTCAAACACTTTATCTATGTCAGCAACGTTTAATCCACTTCTGGTTGTGCAGTATCTGTCTGAGGGTGAGGTAACTATATCTGCCTGATAGCCGTCTGAGTATTACCGAGATTGCCTTTTCGCTTGGCTATGCGGATCAGGGCTCTTTCCCCAGTGCCTTTAAAAGCTGGCACGGAGTTTCTCCGCGAGATTATCGCCGCAAATAAGTACTTTTGAGTTGGCGTTGTTTCCCAATAAGTTGACGCTTATTAGGTTGCTAGCCCTATCAACTCGCTCTACTATTTATCGCTAGAAGCCCATAATTACAAAAATAGGTATCCCTATGTCTCTCGATTTCGATAGTGCACGTTTACCCAATAGCTGCTTAACCGCTGAACACGACGAATGGCGGGCCCAGCTGCGGCGATTTATTGATCGGGAGATTATGCCCTATGCGGAAGACTGGGATGAGAATGGTGCTATTCCCGATGAACTGTGGCCCAAAGCGGCGGCGGTTGGCCTGCTGGGGTTGGGCTTTCCTGAAGAGCTTGGTGGTATTACTGAAGGCATAGATATCTGGCACAGCATTATTGCTAATGAAGAGATGGCGCGGGTTGCTGTGGGTGGTGTTGCGGCCTCATTGATGGTGCATGGGATCGGTCTGCCGCCAGTCATTAATTTTGGCAGTGACGAGATCAAGCAGATGGTGGCGCCGCTGGTACTGGCTGGTACTAAGCGTATTTCACTGGCCATTACTGAACCCGGTGGTGGTTCTGATGTAGCTCAGCTGCAGACCACTGCACGTTTGGATGGCGATCACTATGTGGTCAATGGCTCCAAAACCTATATTACCGGTGGCATGAATGCTAACTGGTTTACCACGGCAGTACGCACTGGCGGGGAGGGCTTTAGCGGTGTTTCTGTGCTGCTGATTTCGGCCGATGCCGAGGGTGTTTCGCGTGCGGCGCTAGATAAAAAGCAGGGCTGGTGGTGCTCGGATACTGCAACCATTTATTTTGACAATGTTTACGTGCCCGTGGGCAATTTACTGGGTCAGGAGAATAAGGGCTTTAGCGTGATTATGAATAATTTTAACGCTGAGCGGCTGGCGATGTCTGCAGCTATGGAGGCCTTTGCCCGTGTCTGCTTAGAGGATGCTGTGGCCTGGGCACGAGAGCGTAAGACCTTTGGTCAGCGCTTGGCTGACCACCAGGTAATCCGACATAAGATTGCTGAGATGAAGCAGCGTATTAATGCAACTCAGGCCTATCTGCAGCTGGTTTGCCAGCAGTGTCAAGCGGGTACTGAAAGTGCCGGTGATATTGCGCTGCTAAAAGTGCAATGCAGCCAAACTATGGAGTACTGCGCTCGCGAGGCGATGCAGATTCTCGGTGGTATCGGTTATATGCGTGGCAGCCGAGTTGAGCGAATCTACCGTGAGGTGCGTGTTAACGCGATTGGTGGTGGTTCTGAAGAAATTATGCGTGATCTGGCCGCTCGCCAGTTTGGACTATAACTATGACTCTTACCGAGCAGCACGGAGCGATTCGCATAACTATCACTCAGTTTATTGATAAAGAGATTAACCCTTATGTGGATCAGTGGGAGGGGGTGTATGTGGGATAACCCTGTGTCTCGTGCTTAAAGAAATAGTCGGTTGACGTCAATTGGTGGTGGCGCGGATGAGGTGATGTTGCGGATTATTGGTAAGCATATGGGGATTATACCGGTGCGTAAGTAGGGTCTGGTTTCAAACTTTGGGTTGATAGAAGAGCTATCTTAGGTTTCTATAAACCTGTTATCTTGGACCTCATGCTGCCTGGAGTAGATGAAGGAGAGTGGCTTTTCAAAAAGGTGGGCACAAGTCTAGTTAGCTGTATGCCTCAGAATTTTTTGCTGTATAATTTAAGTGTCACAATAATTTGCGACAATTCTCAGGGCGGGGTGGAAGTCCCCACCGGCGGTAATCGTATATAAAACGTAGCCCGCGGGCGCCTTTGGCTTTTAGCTAGGGGGACAAGCAGATCCGGTTAGATTCCGGAGCCGACAGTTAAAGTCTGGTTATGAGAATAAGACAAATATAATAAGCCCGCTCTCGCGTGCTTGTATGTTGTTTTGTTTGCCCTGTTGTTTAACCTAAACTAATGAGGCAAACAACAGATGAATATTCAATTCAATTCTGATTTTACAAAAACAATACAGCGCGAGCGTATTGCATTTATCCAGTCATGTTGGCATCGAGATATCGTTGATAATCTTCGCGATGCATTTTTGGCAGAAACGACTAAACTCACTCCCTGTTCAGTGGATTTTTTTGAAGTTCCCGGTGCATTTGAAATACCCTTGCGGGCGAAATTGCTGGCTGCATCTGGTAAGTATGGGGCTGTCGTTGCAGCCGGCTTGGTTGTGGATGGTGGTATATATCGCCATGAATTTGTTGCAACTGCGGTAATTGATGGTCTGATGCGCGCGCAAATGGATACTGGTACACCAGTATTTTCTGCTGTTTTAACGCCACATGATTTTCTTTCAGATGGTCAGCCAGAATTCTTTTCTAAGCATTTTTTTGCAAAGGGTATTGAAGTTGCGCAGGCCTGTGCAGTAACACTTAAATATAACCCAAACGAGCAAGTCGCCTAACATTGGTAAGTGGAACTTAAAATAAAGCCCCAATACCTGAAGGCATTGGGGCTGCTATGTTTTTAGCTATATACAAAGCTTAAGACAAGATAGGTGCCAACTTCATTGCTATGCCCATGTCGCCGATGATTTTGAGCTTGCCGGACATAAATGCGCTGGTACCGTCGAGGTTGCCGGCGGCCATTTCTTTAAAGTTATCCAGGCTGATAACCATGGTGCAGCCTGCTTCAATATCATCGTTGCCAATCACGTTGGGCACCTGAGATGCATCAAGCACTAGAATTCCGTCATCGCCAAAATCAAATTTTAAGACTGCACCTAGCCCGCAATCCTCCCCTACTTTTTCTGCTAATCCAGCTGTTACTTCCTGCAATGACATAGGTTTGCCCTCTAATTATTGATTAATAATCCCTGCGATCAGGGGGTTTAAAACTTTTGACACAGGCACCGTAGAAACAAATGTTAATAAAATCAAGCAAAAATTTATTGGCTGTCTAAGTGCAGCTGGATGCAGTGAGACCAGTGGTTCACAAATTATATTCTGTGGATTACATATCTAGCTGGGGAATGCCGTAGACTATTCGAAAATTAAAACATAAAAAAGGAAGCTCGTTGATGGACCAGATAAAAACTGCACCAAAAGCAATGGGCATTTTATTGTTTCTGCTATTGCTCAATATCTTCAATATTGTCGACCGCACCCTGATTACTAGCTTTGGTACTGCGATTATTAATGATCTAGACTTGAGTGATTCTCAGTTTGGCATGCTGACTGGACCTATCTTTGTTTTCTTCTATTCCATCATGGGCTTATTTATGGGAGCTCTTGCCGATCGTGTGCATCGTCCTCGGCTGATTGCAGCTGGCCTTGTTTTGTGGAGCCTGTTGACTGCTGTGTCTGGGATGGCGAAAAACTTTGTTCAAATTGGTATTGCGCGGCTGTTTATCGGTGTCGGTGAATCGGCTATGACGCCTGCAGCTATTTCAATGATTGCTGATATGTTTCCAAAGGCCAAAAGGGGCACGGCGACTGGTATCTACTATCTCGGTGTGCCATTAGGAGCGGGCGGTGCCTTTATCGTTGCTGGCGTTTTGGGGCCTATGATTGGTTGGCGTAACTGCTTTATTGTTTTGGGTGCTCTGGGAATTGTGTTGGCGTTGGTGTTATTGCTGTTAAAGGACCCTGAGCGAGGGGGAATGGAAGAGCAGGATGTTGAGGTTGATAGCGACCAGCAAGATAGCTTACTTGGTGGTAATTGGAAGAACATTGCCTCTGACGTAATTGCAGTGATTAAGTCCACCCCGGCCCTGTTTTGGACCATGGTTGGAGCGATCTTTTTACATATACCATTGGGTGCTGGCCAGTTCGTTATAGTCTGGCTAGAGCGGGAGAGAGGCTTTGGGATTGGTGAAATTAGTGCGACTTACGGGCTGATCTATATTGTATTTGGCACCTTGGGTACTTTTCTTGGGGGCATTCTCAGTGATTGGTATCAGACCAGATTCCGCGGTGGTAGAGTGAGGTTTTTGGCCTACTTGATGCTGTGTATAACGCCACTGCTAATCAGCTTTCGTTTTGTTTCGCCCTCGTCGGCGCTGTTCTATATAGGGATGGCCGCGGGCATGTTTAGTTTAAGTTCTTTTTATGGTCCAGCATTTTCTACGGTCCAAGATTTGACCCCAGTGCGACTTAGAGGTGTGATGACGGGTTTACTGCTGGTGGCCTGTAATCTTCTTGGGCTGGGTATAGGTGCATTGATGACTGGTGTGTTGAGTGATGTATTTTTCGCTTACTCGGTATTTGAGCCTTTGACGAAGGCCCTGTTGACTGCCGATATCATTGCCGTGGGAGCGCCGATCAGCTTTATTATCGCCTCGATCTACCTAGAAAAACTCAAAGCAAAAGTATGACCTTTGGATTGGATGCAATACAGATTGGCATGGGCTCTTATTTTGCTGGCATAGAATCCAAAGAGCTATCGCCAGCAAGTGGATAGAATTAACTCTATAAAAATGGGGTTTTGGAGAAAAGAGTAGATGGCGGAGAAAACCATACATATAGAGGGATCCAGTGGCAAAGGGTCATAATCTGGCTGTGTTTGAAGCCACAAAAATGCATTGCGAAATTGTCGCTGAGATTGATGGAACAGTAGATCAAGTGACGGCAGTGGCCGGTATTCCGGTGGCTGCCGATGACGTACTAATTGAAATTACAGACTAAGATAAGTAAGCATAATGGCACTAAAACTTTGGCACTGCGCTGGAGCACGATCTGTTCGCCCACTCTGGACATTGGAAGAAATGGGCTTGGACTACGAGTTGGAAGTGATGCAATTTCCCCCTCGTTTCGCTCATCAAGGCTATACAGACGTTAATCCGATTGGCACTGTGCCATTTTTTACCGATGACGCTGGCGGGCCTAATAATACTGTTGAAATGACGGAGTCAGCTGGTATTAGTCAGTACCTGGTTGAAAAATACGGGCCCACTGACTTAGCGGTGGGCCTGCATGAAGCGGATTACGGAAGCTACCTTAACTGGCTGCATCGCAGTGATGCGACATTGACATTTCCCCAAACGCTGGTGCTTAGGTACACCATTCTTGAGCCTGAGGAGACTCGGTTGCCCAAGGTCGCCGAAGATTACAGCAAGTGGTTTCACAGTCGACTGAGAACTGTTGAAGCGGCCATGACCGATAGAGAGTTTCTGTGTGCGGATCGTTTTACCATTGCTGATATTGCCGTGGGCTACGCGCTGCATCTCGCCGAGACGCTTAATTTAAGCAGCGGCTTTAAGCCTAATACCCTGGCGTATTACAAGAGGCTTAAGGCGCGTCCAGCGTTCCAACGAGCAGTTAATGATGATCCAGTTGTGTCTATGTAGAAGTAAAGACACAGGATAAAAACAATTAAAATAAGAGTTTCTTATGACTATCTCAGCCACCGCTCAAGCCTCTGCTCAGAAAAAGTACTTAATGGGCTTAGAAATGAGCGCGCCGGAACATGCGTAGGAGCCTCGCCAAGTGACCGATGCAGTGCATGTCGTCGATTCCGATACTAAAGTCTGGATGCAGATACTGTAGGCGCAAACACCAAATTTGTTGGGTCCATTTGCTCTGCGCACTCGAATGTCGAAACTGGCGTCCAATGAGCTGGATGCCAAGGCCGCGATTAATCGGTCGAGCCATTTAGCCGCGTTGGTATAGCAGCTTCGGTTTGACTATTTAAATTAAGACCGTCAAGTCAGTAAATAATATTGACATCTCAAATGTCATTTTTTATCGTGACGTCTAGTAACCAGCGTTTTGCATTTAAGCAATCTGCGCCAATAATTTTTAGGAGAGTACTCAATTGGATATTAATTTTTCAGCAGAAGACCTCGCGTTTAGAGACGAGGTTCGTGATTTTTTTGCCCGCGAATTCGATAGCACAGACAGTGCTTGGGGCACAGATTATAAAGGGGCCACTGTGAATTGGCAGAAAAAATTACATGCCAAAGGCTGGATTGCGCCGGGCTGGCCGACCGAGTATGGCGGCACAGACTGGACAGCGACGCAAAAGTTTATCTATGAGACAGAGCGGGGTTTAGCTGGTATCCCCGATGTGGTTCCCTTTGGACTGAAAATGGTCGCCCCAGTAATTTATACCTTTGGCAATGAAGAGCAGAAAGCCAAATTCTTGCCCCGTATTTTGGATAGTGAAGACTGGTGGTGTCAGGGTTATTCTGAGCCCGGCGCCGGATCTGATCTTGCCGCTTTAAACACCACCGCTGACTATGCAGGTGATAACTATATTGTCAATGGTCGCAAGATCTGGACCAGCTTTGCCCAACACGCCGACTGGATTTTCTGTCTGGTGCGCACCAGTAAAGGCATGCGCAAGCAGCAGGGTATCAGTTTCTTGCTGATCGACATGAAAACTCCCGGCATTACCGTTAAGCCAATTGTGAGTATCGATGGCAAGCACAGTCTCAATGAAGTACTTTTTGAAGATGTTGCAGTGCCTACTGAGAACCTGATCGGTGAACAGGACAAAGGCTGGACTTACGCCAAGGCACTGCTGGCTCATGAGCGCACAGGTATGGCCGAAGTTGCTGATTCTACCCGTCTGCTAAAGGCTTTGAAGCAGCGAGCTTCGGTTGAAGTCAATGGTGGCAAAGCCATGATTGAAGACCCCATTTTCCAGATGCGTCTGTCTGATATCGAGATGGAGTTGATGGCCCTCGAGTACACAGATCTACGCGTACTTGCCTCGACGGCCGCTGGTGGTATGCCGGGCCCAGAGTCTTCATTGCTCAAAATTAAAGGCACTGAAATCGCTCAGGCTATTCATGAACTGCAGTTACAGCTGGCTTCTTATTACGGTGGCGCACTGCCAGACGATTTGACCGCGGAGCAGCTGGGACATGACTTTGCCTTTGAAGCACGCGGCAGATATATGTATGGGCGCGCAGCAACCATCTATGGTGGTTCAAATGAAGTGCAGCGCAATGTAATCGCGAAAGCGGTTTTAGGCCTATAAGCAGGCTCCCCTTGGGTTGAGCCTTTAAAAGATTTCAGGAGTTTATACAGATGAATTTTGATTTTACCGAAGAACAAACCATGATCAAAGATAGCGTCTCACGCTTTGTTAGAGACGAGTATGACTTTGATACAAGAACCAAGATCGTTGCCTCAGAAGAGGGCATTAACCGTGAATTCTGGTCTATGTTCGCTGAACTGGGCTGGCTCTCCGTACCCTTTGCCGAGGAGTACGGTGGCTTTGGCGGCAGTGTCGAAGATATTGCGGCAGTGATGGAAGAGCTGGGCAAAGGTATCGTGGTTGAGCCCTATGCCTCTACTGTTGTGGTATTTGGCGGCCTGATGGCAGCCTCTAATAATGACGCTCTTAAAACACAGATTATCCCCAGCATTATTGATGGTAGCTGCATGGGTTCATTTGCCTCTACAGAAGCTCAGTCTCGCTATGAAATGAGTGATGTTGCTACTACTGCAACAGCCTGTGATGGCGGTTACAAAATCAGCGGCGAAAAAACCGTGGTAGCCAATGGCGGCACTGCAAATAAATTTATTGTTACCGCTCGTACCAGTGGCGACCAGTACGATCGCGCTGGCGTTAGTCTGTTTTTGGTCGATGCTGAAGCCTCTGGGGTTGAAGTGAAAAGCTACAAGATGATGGATGGCCAAAGTGCAGCTACAGTGACCTTTAGCGATGTTGTGGTAGCCGAGAGTCAGCTATTGAATGCAGTGGGTGAGGGTATGGACCTGATTGATCAGGTGATGCCGCAGATTCTGATGGGATTAAGTGCCGAGGCCCTGGGAATTATGGCCACGCTAAACACCACCACGGTTGAATACACCAAGGTACGCCAGCAGTTTGATACACCGATTAGCTCGTTCCAGGTACTGCAACATCGTATGGTTGATACCTTTATGGCCTGCGAGCAAACCAAATCTATGCTCTACCGGGGCCTGAGCCAGGCCGGTGCAGAAGATCGACATGAGTTGCTGAAGACAGTGCATGCCCTCAAAGCGACGGTTGCCCGTTATGGTCGCTTAGTGGGTGAAGAAGCGATTCAGATCCACGGCGGTATTGGTATGACTGATGAGCTGAATATTGGTCACTATGTTAAGCGTCTGATGATGATTAATGTGACCTTTGGTGATGGTGACTTCCATCAGAAGAAGTTTAATCAGCTGGCTTATTCTGTGTGAGTCTTGCAGCTGTAGTTGTTTCTCTGTTTGCGGCTATTGCTGTTGGCATCTATCTGCTGACCAGAGATACGCTCAGCGAGTTTGATCTTCCACCGGGCCAGTTATTTGGCCCGGTGGATAATAAAGCTAGAGAGGCCTCTGCCAAAGCCTTAGCCGCGCTTAATGCACGGCTAAGCAATACCTCTGGAAAGCATGAAAAGCTGCCGTGGAAAGAGCGAATACTCGCCATACGCGTGACCATCGATGAATTTTTTTCCGATGTTAAAACAGCAGCTACATTTACGCCAGTGGATGCGGCTGGTGTCCCGGCTGAATGGGTTACTACACCAGGTACCGATATTAGTAGGCGATTTTTATATATCCATGGCGGCGCTTTCTTTGCCGGCAGCCCTAAAAGCCACCGCGTTCTCACCAGCAAACTATCTGAAATAACCAATAGTGCTGTTCTGGCAATCGACTATAGATTGACACCAGAGCACAGCCGTATGGATGGCGTGGAGGACTGTCGCAGCAGCTATGACTGGATGCTAAAGAATGCTCCCCAGGGGGCTGATAATATGGCTCCGACTGCAGTATTTGTGGCGGGAGATTCGGCGGGCGGCAATTTAACCCTGTCACTGCTTAACTGGATCAGAGACAACCAGCGCCCCGCACCCAATGCTGCGCTGGCTCTTTCTCCGGTCACCGATGGACGATTCACTAGCCCTAGTATTAGAATCAATCTTGAATCTGACGTGATGCTTAAGCCTCTGGCCAAGCGCTTTTCCTGGCTGCCTGACTTCCTTTTTAGTCTGGGTGGGCGCTACATGTCTGGACGCGGTGCCGCTAATCCAGTAGTGTCACCGCTTCTCGCTGACCTGTCTGGGTTACCGCCAATTCTTGTCCAGTGTAGCGAATGTGAGATTCTCCGCGATGATGGACGTCGCTATGTCAACAAGGCGGTTGCCGCGGGCACCGATGCCATCTTGCAACGATGGGACAATGTACCCCATGTCTGGCCAATCTTTTATCCCGACCTACCGGAAGCCGATCAAGCCTTTACCGAAATAGAGGCGTTTTTTAAGCGTCATTCGTAAGCTAGGCCACCTGAACACTCGCCATTTTAAATGCGGGGCTTTCTCAGCATCAGTGCCGGCGTCGATTTGGTGTAGGCAATAAACTCAGGATCCGAGCCCCACTTCTTTCGCGCCATATCTTCTAACATTGGAATGCCGCTAACTTTAGTCAGTAGAAGGTATACAAAAATCGGAGAGATCATGGTGACCAGCTGCCAGCTTTCTAGAACCGGCACAGCAACCAGAGATAGGCCTAACCACAATGTTATTTCACCAAAGTAATTGGGGTGCCTGGACCAGGCCCAAATACCGCTGGTGATAAACCGGTCGCGGTTTTCGGGGATCTTTCTAAAGTTAGTTTTCTGCGTATCTGCCATGACTTCTATAACCATACCAGCCACCCATAGGAAGATGCCTGTGTAGGCCAGCCCGCCCAGAGGCACAGTAGTATCTGAGGTGATCGCCGCTAGGCCTGCTGCCATAGTTACCAATACCCAGAGACCGCCAAGGGTCCAGGTCATTAAAAACCAGGTGAATTTGGTTTTCATCACGGTGAAGCGCTTGTCCTTGCCATCTTTCTTGATTCTGCCGAAGAGAAAGGAGCCCAGGCGCAGTGCCCAGATCACAATCATAGCGCAGATAATCATATCTCTGATATTAAGCTGTGGATTTAAATAAATGGCCGCACAGACCGTTGCTATGTAGGAAAGCGAGCCTGTTAGGTCAAAGTAATGCTCGGTTTGAAAGGTGTAAGAGGGTATAAACACTAGCCAGTGAAGGATAAATCCAATTGATCCGCACAGGGCGAATAGAGCCAACCCTTGATAGGTAACACTACCTTGACTACCGGCTAAGATAATTAGGGAGCCCAGCGCAAGGGAGATAGCTATTCCAAAAATGGTGGTTGACGTTTTCATTATTATTATTCTCTTTTGTGATTATTCGTTTGTACGCGAGAGTTTTGCTTACAGATCGAAATTGGTACTTTAGAGTAAGTCGACGAATTAATAGGGATCATAGTCACTGCATCCGCCCTCGGCAAGTTAGTTACGGCACTCGGTATCCCAAAAGTCACTGCTGTGCTGCGACACCACAAAACTATCTAAACAGAGCCTGCAGCGTTGCTCTTGGTTGGTTATCTTGCTGTAACAATTAGCTGTTTGTATTTTTGTAAAACGTTTTTAATTAAGCAGTAGGTTAGCGAGATGCAATCGATGATGTTGGGCGTCGCCATACTGGTGCTGTATCCACAGGGCACGGCGCAAATACAGCTGCGCATCGCACTCATAGGTAAAGCCCATGCCGCCATGGAATTGAATTCCTCGATCACCGGCAAATAGCAGAGCATCTGTTGCCTGAGCCTTGGCCATACGGCAGGCAATTTCGGCATCTTGATTCAGTGTATGGTCATCTATCACTGTGGCTGCGTGATAGATCAGCGTGCGTGCTGAGTCCATACCAATCAGCATCTCAACAGTTGGGTGCTTTAGCGACTGATAGGAACCGATTAGACGGCCGAACTGAATTCTACTGGTGAGGTAGGCAACCACTACATCTAAAGCTGCAGCGCTACTTCCCGTGGCCTCAGCTGCAGTGAGCAGAGCACCAATCAATCTGCTATCCCGCAAGGCAGCTTCACTATTGGGTAAAATCGCCTCGGCACTGAGTTTTACGCCATTAAAACAAATATTGCAGGCGCGCTTGGTTTCATCAATAAGCACTTTTTTACTCAGAGCGTTGTTGGGCAGCGCCGCGGCCTCAACCAGCACTAATACTTGGGCGCCATTATGATCAGCCCAGACAATAAACAAGTCAGCCACAGCTGCATCATTGACCAATAGTTTACTGCCCTGTAACTCAAAATCTGCCGATAGAGTGCAGCTGGTCTTGGTGGCACCCCAGTCTTCATTGTCCAGTAGCGCAAGCGCACCAACGCTGCCCCTGACCATTTGCGGCAGCCACTTGGCTTTTTGCTCTTCGGAGCCACCGCGCTGAAGAGCTTGGGATGCAATAGTGGTTGAGATGTAGGGCGTGCTGAGCAGATGACGGCCCATGCTCTCCACTAGCGGAATGGTGGCGCCAATGCCCAGCTCCGAGCCGCCATACTGTTCGGGCATGGCAATCCCGGTCCAGCCTAAGGCTACCATCTCTGACCAGACGTCGGCGCTGTAGCCATTCTCTGAGGTGAGTAAACTGCGCACTGAGCTGATATTTGATCTGTCGCTGCAAAAGCTTTTGGCACTTTCAAGAATCATGGCCTGCTCATCGCTAAAGGAGAGTGCCATATTGGCTGTTCTTGTGCTTGTCATGATCTGAGTCCTCGCCCTAATCTTTTGGTAGGCCGAGCACATGCTCGCCGATAATATTGGCCTGCACCTGGCTGGTGCCACCGCCGATGGTGGTAGAGAAGTTATTCAAATAGGCGCGCTGCCAAAATCCACCGTCTAATGTATCGTCGTCGCCAACATACAGGGAGCTCTGTGCACCCTGTAGCGTCAGCGCATACTGGCGCATGCGGCGGAAGAACTCAGTGCCTCGCAGCTTGCCTGACAGGGGTAGCGAGTTAGGATAGTCGGCACATAGGGCCGGGATGCCGATGCGCTTCTCGGCCAGGTAGAGCGCTTTCTCTTCAATCAGAAACTTTACTAGGTTATCACGCGTGACTGGATCCTTGAGTAATGGCTTACCTTCACGCTCGACGTCCTGCGCCATCTTGAGTAGATCATTCATAACGATCGATAAAATAGAGATGCCACCCGCAGCGCCGGCTTCGGCGCCCCGTTCATATTGCAAAGTTTTCATGGCGATGTGCCAGCCCTGTCCTTCCTCGCCCATCAATGAAGTAGCCGGGATACGCGCTTCGGTAAAAAATGTCTCGGTAAAACCGTATTCGCCGGTAAGCTTTTTAATCGGTGTGGTGGTCACACCCTCTGCGTGCATAGGTGCCAAGAAGAAAGATAGGCCATTGTATCTGCGCTCCACTTGGACATCGGTGCGCGCTAAGAGGATCATATACTTGGCATAGTTGCCCATGGTGGTCCAAATCTTACTGCCATTGACTACATAGTCGTCGCCGTCGCGCTGGGCGCGGGTCTGGATGCTACCCAAGTCAGATCCATGGTTGGGCTCAGAAAAGCCCTGGCACCAGATATCCTCGGCATTGAGAATACCCTTTAGATACTTATCTTTCTCATAGTCGCTGCCAATGTCCATAATCAATGGGCCTGCCCAGCCAAGGCCTATGACGTTAAAGCAGATTGGAACTCGAAGACGTTTCATCTCTTGGTCGGCGATACTTTGATAAGCCGGCTCCATTCCACGACCACCATACTTTTCTGGCCAAGCCATACCAAGGTAACCTGAGGACCAGACTTTGTGTTGCCACTCGCGGAGAAAGTCGAGCACTTGCTCGGAGCCGACCTCCATAAATGTTTGCGGTAGCAGAAAGCCCGGGTCAGCAGGGCGGTTATGGGCTAGCCAGGCGGCCACCTCGGCGCGGAACTCTTTGAGTTCTGGGACCTGATTAGCCTTTATTGATTGCGTATTAATGGTCATCTAAACATCCCCTCAAGTGCTCTTCTTTACCTTAGCAACAGCCCTGCAGTCGTCTTGTTTAATGGGCGCCAATAAATTGAGAGTTGGGGCCAATCAGCGGGTCTTTTTAGTAAAAATTCCAATAAGTTCTTGGAGCCATGTAAAAAGACGAGGTTAGCTAAGCTCGGTAATATTGTTTTTAGAGTTTAGTTCTAGCTAATATTTAAATTGATCTAAAATATTATAATACTTATATAACTTGTTGATAAATATAATAATATTTACTGTTGATTCATGGCTGTTTTCTCCCTCATCTACTAGCGAGGACAACGCCTCGAAACAGCGGTTTTATTATGGGGTGATATCCATCTGCACAGCAACTATTCTCTTGATGCCTAACTGGTAAACGGCTTAAGATTGTTAGAGCAAGTGCTATACACATCTGCACTGTTTATACTGTCTCAAAAGTATTTCAAACAATAAAATAGATCAATCAGCCCAAGGACCAGCTTCTATGACTGACGCAGTACATTCCCTCGATAAAACTATTCTAGGACATCCGCGAGGGCTGGTGATCCTATTTTTAACCGAGATGTGGGAGCGCTTTTCCTACTACGGTATGCGCGGTCTGTTAATTGTTTATTTGACCCAGCACTTCTTATTTTCCGATGAAAAGTCCAGCCTGATCTACGGCGCTTATACGGCACTTGTTTATGTAATGACAATTGTGGGTGGTTCACTGGCCGACCGCTATCTGGGAGCGCGCAAGGCAGTGACTTTTGGCGCCATATTGCTGACCCTGGGTCACTTTGGCATGACCTTTGAGGGAGAGGGCTCTAAACAGTTATTAGTCCATGGTGATAACCAGTACCAGATCCAGCTAGATGCCCGCGGCGGCGATGCACGTCAGCAAATTATTACTGATCTGGGGATTTCCTATATCAGCTTTACTGAAACCACCATGAACATTGCTGAGCCTGAGGTTGTCGGCTTACCGGCCAGTATTGCCCGTGATCAATTTACCATGCGCGTGGAGACCGAAGAGCGCTATCTAAATATTCTCTACCTATCTCTGGCGCTATTAATAGCTGGTGTTGGTTTTTTAAAGGCCAATATCTCAACTATTGTGGGTTCTCTCTATGGGTTTGGTGATACCCGTCGGGATTCTGGTTTTACCATTTTTTATATGGGCATCAATATCGGCGCATTCTTGGCGTCTATCTTCTGTGGCTATCTGGGTATAGTGCATGGTTGGAAATATGGTTTTGGTCTGGCCGGTATTGGTATGCTGCTGGGGCTGATTATCTTTCTGTCTTGCCAGAGCTGGTTAGACGGTAAGGGCGAGCCCCCTTCGGCTGAAAAGCTTAAAGAGAAGGTATTTCTATTTATCAATGTAGAGACCCTATGTTATCTGGTGGGTATTCTTATTATTGCTGTGTCTATGCTGCTGGTTAAGAATGAAGAGTTGGTCGGTGGCATACTGGGTCCTCTGGGCATTTTGATGTTTATCGGTATGCTTACCTTTGCCTTTACCCAGCTTGCGGGTGATGAACGCTCTCGTATGCTGGCTGCGCTGTACTTTGTGCTGGCGCAGATTCCTTTCTGGGCGTTATTTGAACAGGCGGGGTCCTCTCTCAACCTATTTACTGCACGTTTAGTGGATCGCGAGATGATGGGTTGGTCCGTACCAGGACCTGTGTTTCAGTCGTTAAATGCTGGATTTATTTTTCTCTTTGCACCGCTGATGGCCTGGCTATGGATATGGTTGGCCAAACGTCAGCGCAATCCCTCGACACCAGTTAAGTTTGCGATAGGTGTAGCCATGGCGGGTCTTGGCTTCTTGGTGCTGGTCGCCGGTATGAAAGGCACTGGGGCTGCAGGCCTGACACCGGTGATCTTTATTTTCTTGATTTACTGGATCCATACTATGGGTGAATTACTGGTGTCGCCAGTTGGGCTCTCGGTGGTCACCAAGCTTGCCCCGGTGCGTATTGTGGGTATGACCATGGGTGCCTGGTTCCTCTATTCTGGGTTATCTAATTTCCTTGCTGGTGTGATTGCACGAACTACAGGTGCTGAGACTATCGGCGGCCAGATGACCAATATTGCTGCGGCTAAAGCGGGTTATATAGAGGTGTATACACAGGTGGGCTTTATTGCCATAGGTATTGCGGTACTGATGCTATTAATTTCACCGACGATCAGCAAAATGATGCGTGGAGCAGACTAACCGATGAAGCTTAGATTACCACTGTTACTGATCTTGGGCCTGATACTCACTGCCTGTGATCAGGCGCCTGAGGAGACCGCAGCGGAGTTTGTTGCTCGAGTTGAACAGGAGGGCAATGAGCTGAATAAGGAGCTGAGTGCGGCGTTCTGGGTGCGCAATACCTATATCACGCCAGATACGGCAATACTGGCGGCTAAAGCGGGTGAGCGCGGCCTTGAGTTTGAAAGTCGAGTGGTTGCTCAGGCCAAACAGTACAAAGATACTGATATGGACCCACAAACAGCGCGCGCGATTGAGCTGATGCTGCGGGGATCCTCTGCTCCTGCGCCTAATGATGCAGCATTACGCGCGGAGCTATCGGCCATTCTTACTGATATGAAAGGGCAGTATGGTGCCGGTAAATACTGCAATGCGGCCGGGGAATGTAGAGAGTTACAGGCCCTTGAATCTGTATTGGCAGAGTCTCGGGACTACGATGAGTTATTAGATGTTTGGCAGGGCTGGCGGCAGGTGTCGCCCCCTTATAGACCCCAGTATCAGCGTTTTGTCGAGATCGCCAATCAGGGTGCTCAAGACTTTGGTTATAGAAATCTGGCTGAGTTGTGGAAGGGTGGCTACGATATGGATAGCCATGCCTTTACCCTTGAAGCGCGAGGTCTATGGAATCAGGTTAAACCCTTTTATGACGAGCTTCACTGTCATGTTCGGGCTGTGCTCAGTGAGACCTATGGTCCAGAAAAGGTCTCTCTCGATGGGCCAATTCCCGCTCATCTACTGGGCAATATGTGGTCGCAAACTTGGGACAACCTGTATCCCATGGTTGAGCCCTATGCAGGGGTGGCCTCTTTAGATGTGACAGCTGCGTTGATTGAGCAGGGCTACGATGAGGTGCGTATGGCCAAAACCGCAGAGGGTTTCTTTGTCTCGCTTGGCCTGCCTGCACTGCCAGAGAGCTTTTATCAAAACTCGATGCTTAAAAAGCCGCGAGATCGCAATGTGGTATGCCACGCCAGTGCCTGGGATATAGATAATGGCAATGACCCCAGAATTAAACAGTGCGTTGAGATCAATGAGGAGCAGTTGGGGACTCTGCATCATGAACTGGGGCACATCTATTATTACCTGATGTACAAAGATCAGCCCTCGGTTTTTAAGGGGGGTGCCCACGATGGATTCCATGAGGCCATTGGTGACACGATTCAACTATCAATGACGCCCACCTACTTAAAGCAGATGGGTCTGGTGGACGAAGTGGTCGTTAGCCACGAGGCGACTATCAATAAACAGATGAAGCTGGCATTGGAGAAGATTGCCTTTTTGCCCTTTGGAAAAATGATTGATGAATGGCGCTGGAAGGTGTTCTCTGGAGAGATAGGGCCCGAAGACTACAATGCTGGCTGGTGGCAGCTGCGTGAGGAGTATCAGGGCATTAAAGCTCCGATAGAGCGCACTGAAGCGGATTTTGATCCAGGCGCCAAGTTCCATATTCCCGGCAATACGCCGTACACCAGATACTTTTTGTCTTTTATTATGCAGTTTCAATTTCACAAGGCGCTGTGCGAGGCCTCTGGGTTTATTGGGCCTCTGCATGAGTGTTCGATCTATAACAATAAAGTCGCGGGTGAAAAGCTTGGCGCCATGCTTGCCATGGGCCAGAGTGCCCCTTGGCCCGATGCTATGGAGGCTTTAACCGGCCAGCGCAGCATGGATGGCAGTGCGATTATTGATTACTTTGCGCCATTAAATGCCTGGCTAAAAGAGCAGAATCAAAATCGCTCTTGCGGCTGGTAGCTGAGGTTTTTCAGGGGCTATTTCTCAGCCGTTTAAGACATTAGTAAAACAGAAGCGGGTGACTGAGGTCACCACAGCAGAGTTGCGATAGATCCAGTTCTTCGTCTTCAGGGTAGAGCGTGTTGATATTGATGCTGGCCCCAGACAGCAGTGCTGCTGGCCCCACTGTGCTGATGGTACTGCTCACGCTAAAGAATTTCTTTAGCTCACCCTTAAGATTGACCTGCATACGAAAGCTGGGCATAGGTTCTAGCTTTGCTGCGCGCTGTCGCCAGTCGGCAGGCACATTGGCATGATTGGCCAGACGTTCACACATTTCATGATCGCGGGAGCTGTTGCTAAATAGCGCTCTCTGCTCCAGTCCCATCAAAATTACTGATAAGGTATCTTCCCAGCCGCTGATTAGGTTGCCCGCGCCCTGGCGGCTAAATAAAAATTCAAAGTTATTGGTGATACCATCCAAAACGGCTTTATTAATGGTTTGACTAAACAGCCCAACCCAGCCGCGATTGACCATCAATATATCACTGGCATCATTCATGACTATCGCCGGATAGGGATCCAGTGCCTTGAGTGACAGAGTCATGGTTTTGCGCAGCCATTTTAACTCTGGGGCGTGAAAGTCTAGTTCGTCGTTGCTGGGAACAAAGCCTGCGGCTATCAAAAGGTGATTAGTATCTCGCTGACCCAGGTTCATCGCCTGGGCTATATCATTGGCTAGACTTTGGCTGGGGCGACTGCTGCCATTTTCTAAGCGGCTGATATGGCGAGGCGAGCTATTGATTAGATCAGCGAGCTGTTCTTGGCTATGGTTGTGCACGCTGCGCCAAAATTTCAGGAAGCGGCCAAAAGCTAGGCTGGTGTCGGAAGAAGTAATTTGCGGGCACTCGCGGTGGCGTTAGACAGTCGCCATGGTAGTCATCCGTCTCCATAATCACAACTCTGTAAAGTATGTTAAACATTTGTCTCAGTGATGGCTGATTGCCTGTAACCGGACATAACATGTCATGGTTATCAATGGTTTGGCGGTGCAACATGGAACCAAGTAAGCTTTGAAAAAGCATTTTTATTTTGACCCACAGGTCACATTAACCGAGGATTAGAGCTATGCCACAAGTGATTAAGAAATCTGAAATTGAACAGTATATTGGCCATGTCTGCGAGCCCACAGATTGGTTCGAGGTGACTCAAGAACAGGTCAATGTTTTTGCTGACTGTACGCTGGATCGTCAGTTTATCCATATAGATCCAGAAGCCGCGGCTAAAACGCCATTTGGTGGCACCATTGCCCATGGTTTTTTAACATTGTCTATGCTGTCTTACTTTTCCGAGAGCTACAATCTGCTGATTGAAGGCATCTATATGGGTGTTAATAAAGGCTTCGATAAGGTTCGCTTTGTTGCGCCAGTTCGTGTTGGTAGCAAAATTCGCTGTCATGCCACGGTACAAGAAATTATAGAGAAACGTCCGGGTCAGTACGACTTTAAAGTTGAAGTCTCGGTCGAAATTGAAGGTGGCGATAAGCCGGCTCTTGTTGCTGAATGGTTAAGCGTTCAGATGGCTAGCTAGTCTAATTAAATTAAGGATATAAGGTATTAAACATGAGTATTAATTTTGAAGGGCGCGTTGCGATTGTCACTGGCGCCGGTAATGGCTTGGGTCGCTCGCACGCATTGGCGCTGGCTGAACGTGGCGCTAAAGTCGTGGTTAACGATCTTGGTGGAGCCCGAGATGGCACTGGTGCCTCTTCTGATGCAGCGATGGAAGTGGTTGGCATGATTGAAGCGGCGGGCGGTGAAGCCTTTGCTCACGGTGCTAATGTGGCTAAGTTTGATGAAGTGCAGGATATGGTTGCACAGGCCATGGAGAAGTGGGGACGTGTTGATATTCTGATCAACAATGCCGGTATTCTGCGCGATAAGTCTTTTGCCAAAATGGATCTGGCTGATTTTCAGCTGGTGATGGATGTGCATCTGATGGGTTCTGTTAACTGCACCAAAGCGGTGTGGGACATCATGCGTGAGCAGAACTATGGCCGTATTGTGATGACCACATCCTCTAGTGGCATGTACGGTAACTTTGGCCAGACTAACTATGGTGCGGCCAAGATGGCGGTACTGGGCTTTATGAATACGTTGGTGCTGGAAGGTGGCAAGAATAATATTCATGTGAACGCTCTGGCCCCCACAGCTGGCACGCGCATGACTGAAGATCTGATGCCTCCGGAAGTGCTGGGTATGTTGACGGCTGAGTCTGTGACTGCTGGTGCGTTGATTCTCTGTGATGAGAAGGCCCCAACCCGCACTATTCTCTGTGCTGGTGCTGGTGGCTATGCCAAAACTAATTTATTTGAGACGGACGGTATCTTTATGCCCGTAGATGAGCAAACCCCTGAGGCCATTCTGGCTAAGTGGGATGAACTCAGTGATACCTCGAACCAGCAGGCTTTGGAGTCGGGCGGCAAGCAAACCGAGAAGTTTTTGATGAAGGCCATGGCGGCGCTTAAGGCTTAACAGCCAGGCTAAACCTAATTTTACGAATATTACTAAGAACCGTTAACTAAGGATATTATTATGAAAGAAGCAGTAATTGTTTCAGCAGCTCGTACCCCAATCGGTAGAGCTTTCCGTGGCGCATTTAATAATCTTGAATCGCCTTCTATGAGCTCACACGCCATTACGGCAGCTGTTGCTCGCGCTGGTGTTGATCCCGCAGAGATCGATGACTGCATCATGG